>Ga0163162_10000111_pt1 | contig 73228 bp, 42 predicted proteins | sample S55metaG_FD_115310 | JGI IMG/M metagenome (GOLD analysis project Ga0163162, IMG submission 115310) | Switchgrass rhizosphere microbial communities from Kellogg Biological Station, Michigan, USA - S5-5 metaG | ecosystem: Host-associated > Plants > Roots > Rhizosphere > Soil | place: USA...
ACGCCGAACTGGACGCGCAGAGCAACCGTCTAGCTCATCACCTGCGAAATTTCGGCGTTGGGCCAGAGGTGCGCGTCGGCGTCTGCCTGCGCCGCTCGCTCGACATGGTGACGGCGGTGCTCGGCGTCCTGAAGGCTGGCGGCGCTTACGTCCCGCTCGACCCTTCGTACCCAACTGAGCGGCTCTCCTTCATGCTCGAAGACGCGGCCGCCCCCGTCCTGCTCACGGAGGAGTCGCTTGTTGATGAACTCCCGAGCCACTGGGGCCACGTACTGTGTCTCGACTCGGAGGCGGAGGCGATTGCGGCCTATGGCGCTGAAGAGTTGGACAGCGGCGCGTCAGCCGAGAACCTCGCCTACGTCATCTACACGTCGGGTTCGACCGGAAAGCCGAAGGGCGTGATGGTCACGCACGGCGGGCTTACCAATTACCTGAATTGGGCCGTGCGCGCTTACGAAGTGGACGGCGGCGCGGGAGCGCCTGTGCACTCACCGCTCGGCTTTGACCTGACGGTGACGAGTCTCTTCGCGCCGTTGATTGGCGGGCGCGGCGTGATGCTGCTGCCGGAAGACGAAGGTGTTGACGCGCTGGCCGAGGCGTTGGTCGCCGAACGAGAGTTTAGTCTCGTCAAGCTCACGCCCTCACACCTCGACGCCCTCCACAGTCGTCTTGACGGACGGCGCCTCGCGCGCGCGGCGAAGACGCTCGTCCTCGGAGGCGAAGCGCTCGCGGGCGAAGCCATCGAATGGTGGCGCACGAACGCGCCCGAAACGCGTTTCGTCAACGAGTATGGCCCGACCGAGACGGTCGTCGGCTGTTGCGTATACGAAGTGCCTGCGGGCGAAGCGCCGGCGGGCGCGGTTCCTATCGGCCGCCCCATCGCCAACACGCGTCTTTACGTTTTGGATCGGAGGCTACAGCCCGTCCCCGCGGGCGTCGCGGGCGAGCTTTACATCGCGGGAGACGGCGTGAGCCGCGGCTATCTCAACCGTCCTGACCTGACGGCCGAGACTTTCCTGCCCAACCCATTTGGCGATACGCCCGGCGCGCGCATGTACAAGAGCGGCGACGCGGCGCGCTTCCGTGACGATGGCACGCTCGACTTCCTCGGCCGCCTCGATGATCAAGTGAAGTTGCGCGGCTACCGCGTCGAGCTGGGCGAGGTCGAGGCTGTGCTGCGCAGACACAGGTCCGTACGCGAGGCCGCCGCCTCTCTACACAAGGGAGCGAGCGGCGACGTTGCGCTCGTCGGCTACGTGGTCGGTGAGGACGGCGACGCGCCAGACGCAACGACGCTGCGTGAATTTCTCAAGGACAAGCTGCCGGAATACATGATCCCGTCCGCGTTCGTCGCGCTCGACGCGCTGCCGCTGACGGCCAACGGCAAGGTCAACCGAAACGCGCTGCCTGCGCCCGACCGCGCAGCTACCAGCGCGAGCGACGCTTACGTCGCGCCGCGCACGCAAGCGGAGGCGGCGATCGCTGAAGTCTGGGAAGAGGTGTTAGGCATCGAGCGCGTCAGCGTCCACGACAACTTCTTTGACCTCGGCGGACACAGCCTGCTCGCCACGCACCTGGTCCACAAGGCCGGCATGCGCTTCGGCGTGAACCTGTTCCTGCGCGACCTGTTCCGCGCGCCGACGGTCGCGGAGTTCGCCGTCGCCGTCGCACGGCAGAAGGCGAGCAGGCAGGAGCAGGTCGGCGAGCATTTGTCACTTCCCCAGCTCACGCCCGCGCCCGCTGAGCGCTACGAGCCTTTCCCGCTCACAGAGATTCAGCAGGCTTACTGGATTGGCCGCGGCGGCGACTTCGAGCTGAGCAACGTCGCGGCGCACGGCTATCTTGAACTCGAAGGCGAAGAGCTCGACCTTCAACGTCTCAACCAGGCCATCCGGCGCTGTGTCGAACGTCACGACATGCTGCGCGCCGTCGTCACGGCTGACGGTTTCCAGCGTGTGCTCGAATGCGTCCCCGAGTACGAGATCGTCGTAAGCGACCTGCGCGGGCTCGAGGCGCAGACGGTCGCGGCTGAGCTGGCGCGAATACGCGACGAGATGTCGCACGAAGTCCGCCCGTCCGGTAGCTGGCCGCTCTTCGAGATTCGCGTCTCGCTGCTCGACGGCGGGCGGATGCGCTTCTACCTCAGCATCGACGCGCTCATCTGCGACGCATGGAGTGTCAAGCTGCTGGCGGCCGACCTCGCGCGCTTCTACAACGATCCTGAAGCGGAAGCCGCGCCGGCGGACATCACGTTCCGCGATTACACGCAGAGTGTGCTCTCTCTCAAGGAGAGCGAGCTCTACCGCGACTCGGCGGAGTACTGGCGCGGGCGCGTGTCTTCGCTTCCACGCGCGCCCGAGCTCCCGCTGGCCCGCGACCCCGGCTCGCTGGCCGAGCCGCAGTTCAAGCGGCGCGAGATGCTGCTCGGGCGCGATGCCTGGCGGCGTCTGAAGGAACGCGCGGGCGCGTTGGGTCTGACTCACTCCGGAGTGCTGCTGGCCGCCTACTCCGAGGTGCTGGCGGCGTGGAGCAAGAGCGCAAGGTTCACCGTGAACCTCACGCTCTTCAACCGTCTCCCGCTGCATGCGCAGGTCAACGAGCTGGTCGGCGACTTCACTTCGATCATCCTGCTGGCTGTGGACGCCTCGCGCGCCGAGACTTTCGAGACGCGCGCGCTTCGCTTACAGGAACAGCTCTGGGACGACATCGATCATCGCCACTTCAGCGGCATCTCCGTGCTCCGCGAGTTGAGCAGGCAGAATTCAGAGGGCGGCCCGGCGACGATGCCGGTCGTCTTCACTAGCGTCCTCATGCCTGATTGGGTGGAGGAAGCCGGGAGCGCATCCGAAGCTACACCGTTCCAAAGCTTCGAGGTAGTCAACAGCATTACGCAGACGCCGCAGGTGTGGCTCGACAATCAGGTGACGGAGCACGAAGGCGAGCTGCGCGTCGTCTGGGACGCAGTCGAAGAACTCTTCCCAGAGAGCCTGCTCTCCGACATGTTCGACGCCTACTGCCGTTTGCTTGAACGACTGGCCGAGGGCGAAGATGCGTGGCGCGAGCCGTCGCGCCGGCTGCTGCCCGAGTATCAGTCCGAACAGTGCGCCGAGGTGAACAGAACGGACGCGCCCGTGCCGGAAGGAATGCTGCACTCGCTCTTCACAAAGCAGGCGCTGCTTCGCGCCCGGGAGGCGGCCGTCATCTCCTCCGCGCGCATGCTGACTTACGAAGAGCTTGAACGTCTCTCGAACCAGGCGGCGCACCTCCTGCGCGAGGCGGGGGCGCGACCCAACGCTCTCGTGGCCGTTGTGATGGAGAAGGGTTGGGAGCAGGTCGTGGCCGTTCTCGCAGTCTTGAAGGCCGGAGCCGCATACCTGCCGATCAGTCCCGAGGCGCCCGCGGAGCGTCTGCGACATCTCCTCGAACACGGCGAGGTCGAACTCGTGCTGACGCAGCCGAAGTTCGCGCACGCCGTCGAGTGGCCCGAGCAGGTGCGCACGTTCGTCGTCTCAGAAGAGGCGCTGGCGGGTGTACTCGACGCGCCGATTGAGCCGGTGCAAGGACCGGAAGACCTGGCCTATGTCATCTACACCTCCGGCTCAACGGGGCTGCCGAAGGGCGTGATGATCGACCACCGCGGCGCGGTCAACACTGTCCTCGACATCAACCAACGCTTCTCGATCGGACCGGAAGATCGCGTGCTGGCGCTCTCGTCACTCAGCTTCGACCTCTCGGTCTACGACATCTTCGGCACACTCGCGGCGGGCGGCGCCATTGTCATCCCCGAACCCGAGGCAGCGCGCGATCCCGCACGTTGGGCACAACTCGTCAACGACGAGTGCGTGACCGTCTGGAACTCCGTGCCCGCGCTGATGGAGCTGTTCGTCGATTACGTCGCCGGACGTCCCGAGGCACGACCGCGCGGCCTGCGTCTCGTCATGCTCAGCGGCGACTGGATCGCCACGAGCCTGCCGGAGCGCATGCGCGCTGCGATTCCTGAGGCGCGTCTCTTCTCACTCGGCGGCGCGACCGAAGCGTCAATCTGGTCAATCATCCATCCGGTCGAAGAGGTTGATCCCGAGCTGCCGAGCATTCCTTACGGCAAGCCGATGGTGAACCAGCGCTTCTACGTTCTCGACGAAGCAATGGAGCCGTGCCCGACGTGGGTGCCGGGCGATCTCTACATCGGTGGCGTCGGCCTTGCCCTCGGCTACTGGCGCGACGAGGCGTTAACCAATGGCAGCTTCGTCGAAAACCCCTGGACGAAAGAGCGGCTCTACCGCACGGGCGACGTCGGTCGCTACCTGTCTGACGGCAACATACAGTTCCTCGGACGCGAAGACTCGCAGGTCAAGATACAGGGCTACCGCGTCGAGCTGGGCGAGATCGAGACGGCGCTGGCTTCGCACCCCGATGTGCGCGCGGCGGTGGTGACGGCTGTTGGCAAGGCTCCGGGGCCGCGGCGTCTGGTGGGCCACGTCGCCGGCCCGGCAGATTTATCCGGCGAGGAGTTGCGCGAGTTCCTGCGGCGGAAGTTGCCGCCGTACATGGTGCCGTCCTCTTTGACTGTCCTCGAAGAGTTGCCACTCACGCCCAATGGCAAGGTTGATCGGCGTGCGCTGTCATTCGGCGCGCCAACAGGCGCGAAGGTCGCGTCAGACGTACCTCGCGCTTCGGAAGGTGTGCGCGCACGGTTCGCCGCGCTCGTCGCGTCTGTCGTGAAGCTCGGCGGAATCGAGCCCGGCGCGAACCTGCTCGAACTCGGGGCCAGTTCGATCGACATCGTGCGCATCGTCAACCTGTCGGAGAAGGAACTCGGCTTCCGCCCACGGGTGGACGAGTTTTACATGTCGCCGACGGTCGAGTGGCTCGCGTGGAAGTACGAGGAGCTTGAGCGCGCAGCAGAGCCGTCCGAGGCCGTTGACCTGCCCCTCTCAAACATCGGCGAGATGCAGACCATCGCGGGTGCGCTGGCCCAACTGAAACAGCTCTCGCCGGAAGAGGTCACGCGACTGCTTGCCGCCAGCCGCACCGGCGTTGCGAAGGAGAAGTCCGATGAGCAGTAAGGCGCAAACGCTTGAAGCGCTGAAGGCGGACATCACTGATCAGGTCGCGGGACTCTCGCCCGAGCAACGCGAACTATTCGAACTGCTACTCCGGCAGCAGAACATCGACATTCTCGGGGTGATGATTTTGCCGCGACCCGAGAACACAGCGCCGCCGCTCTCCTACGCGCAGCAGCGGCTCTGGTTCCTAGACCAGTTAGAGCCGGGTGATCCGTCCTACAACATCTCCACCACGGCGCGGCTGACCGGCCCGCTCGACGCGGCCAGGCTGGAGGAGTGCCTCAATACCGTCGTGCAACGGCACGAAGCTTTGCGGACGGCATTCGTCGCGGACGGCGGCGAGGCGAGGCAGCTCGTGGCGCCGGAAGTGCGGATCGATGTAGCGGGCTTCGACTTCACCTCCGCGCCCGCAGGCGAGCGCGAGGAAGCGGCGCTGCGGCTGGCCGCTGAGGATGCGCGGAAGCAGTTCGACTTGACGCGCGTCCCGTTGCTGCGCATTCTCCTGATCAAACTGGCCGACGCAGAGCACTTGCTCCACCTGACCATCCATCACATCGTCGCCGACGCCTGGTCGCTTGGTCTGCTCATAAGCGAGGTGGCGACGCTCTACGCCGCTGCCGAACTCCCCGATGTGCCCGTCCAGTACGCCGACTTTACCGTCTGGCAGCGCGAGCGCCTGCGCGGCGCGGCGTTCGAGGCGCAGTTGAGCTACTGGGAGAAGCAGCTTACCGCCCCGATTGAGCCGCTTGAGTTGCCCACAGACCACCCGCGCCCGGCCGTCACCACGCACGCGGGCGCGCGCTTACCCGTCTCGCTTTCGTCAGTTCTCTCCGAGCAGCTCGCAGCCCTCGCGCGCCGTTTCGAGGCTTCGCTTTTCATGGTGCTGCTGGCAACGTTTAATGCGTTGCTCTGCCGCTACACGGGGCAGCACGACATCGTCGTCGGCACGCCCACGGCGAATCGCACGCGGTTTGAGACCGAGAAGATGATCGGCCTCTTCATCAACACGCTGGCGCTGCGTGTTGACCTCTCCGGCGATCCGACTTTCGCGGAACTGCTGCGACGCACGCGCGCCGTTGCGCTCGACGCTTACGCCAACCAGGAGGCGCCATTCGAGCAATTGATCGAGCGCCTCAAGGTCGAACGTCAACTGGGCCGCACACCGCTCTTTCAGGTAATGCTCATTCTGCAAAACGTGCCGGCGCCACCCGCTGCCGCGCAGGACCTGTCGCTCGAAGTGCTGGATGTTCCGACCGGCACTTCGAAGTTCGACCTGTCTTTGACACTCGTGCAGGCGCCCGAGGGACTGACCGGTTTCTTCGACTACAGCACAGACCTCTTCGAGACCGGCACGATACGGCGACTGGCCGGACACTTCCAAAGTCTCCTCGAGGCAGTAGTCTCAGACCCGCAGCGCCGCGTCTCCGAGTTGCCGCTGATGGACGAGGCCGAACGCCGGATGGTGCTCGTCGAGTGGAACCGGACGAATGGCGTTGATGAGCCCGCTGAGTGTCTGCACCGGATGTTCGAGGCGCAGGCCGAGCGCACGCCGGATGCGTTGGCTGTCGTCCGCGGGGACAGGAAGGTGAGCTACCGCGAACTCGACGCCGCGGCGGACGTGCTCGCGCGTCGACTGCGCGTGCTGGGCGTCGGGCCGGAGTGCATCGTCGGGTTGTGCGCGGAGCGCTCAATCGAGATGGTGGTGGGCCTGCTGGCGATTCTCAAAGCCGGCGGCGCGTACCTTCCGCTTGACCCGGAGTATCCGGACGAGCGGCTGTCCTTCATGCTCGAAGACTCCCGCGCCGCCGTCCTGCTCGCGCAGCCGAAATTCTTGTCACGCTTCGCGGACTACACGGGAACGGTCGTGCTGCTGGAAGGGCAGGCCGAGGCGGCCGAGGCATCCGAAAGCGATCAACTTCCGCTCGTGCCCGGGAATCTGGCCTATGTGATTTACACGTCGGGCTCGACCGGCAAGCCGAAGGGCGTGATGGTTTCGCACGAGGCGATCTGCAATCGACTGCTTTGGATGCAGGAGCAGTATCAACTCAGCGCCGCCGACCGGGTGCTGCAAAAGACGCCGTTCAGCTTTGACGTGTCGGTGTGGGAGTTCTTCTGGCCGCTGATGACGGGCGCGTGTCTGGTGCTCGCAAAGCCGGGCGGCCACCGCGACGGCGAATACCTGATTGACCTTATCAGGCGGGAAGACATCAGCGTGCTGCACTTCGTTCCGTCGATGTTGGAGGCGCTGTTGCAGCAGCCGGGACTCGAAACCTGCACGTCACTGCGCGAGGTGATCTGCAGCGGCGAGGCGTTGCCGCGCGAGTTGCAGGAGCGGTTTTATGCGCGGCAGCCGGCGCGACTGCACAACCTGTACGGGCCAACCGAGGCGGCGGTGGACGTGACCTACTGGGAGTGCGAGCGCGGGAGCGAGCGGCGCAGTGTGCCCATCGGGCGGCCGATAGCCAACCTCGAGATTTACATACTGGACACGAGTCTCAACCCGGTGCCGGTCGGGGTGGCTGGCGAACTGCACATCGGTGGGATCGGACTGGCGCGCGGCTACGCAGGGCGGCCCGCGTTAACGGCCGGGCGGTTCATCCCGCATCCCTTCAAAAGCGGTGAGCGACTTTACAAGACAGGTGACGTGGCGCGCTTCACGCCTGGTGGCGTGATCGAGTACGTCGGGCGAATGGACGGACAGGTCAAGATTCGCGGCAACCGCGTCGAACTCGGCGAGATCGAGGCTGCGCTGCTCGCTCACGATGCGGTGCGCGAAACCGTCGTCGTCGCGCGCGCGGACCAGGGGGCGCAGCCGCGCCTCGTCGCCTACATCACGGCTGCCGAAGGCGTTGCGCCTGACGCGGGCGCGCTGCGACGTTACTTACAGAATCGACTGCCGGACTACATGGTTCCGTCGGCCTTCGTCGCGCTGGAGCGCTTGCCGCTCACGCAGAACGGCAAGGTTGACCGCAAGGCTTTGCCCGCGCCGGGCCACGGCCGTGCGGCGTCGGAGTCCGAGTACGTGGGACCGCGCTCGCGCGCCGAACAGGTGTTGTGCGACATCTGGTCAGAGGTGCTGCGCATCGACTCCGTCGGCGTTCACGACAACTTCTTCGCCCTCGGCGGCGACTCGATTCTGTCCATCCAGATCGTGGCGCGCGCACAACAGGCGGGCCTGCGCGTCACGCCGAAACAACTCTTCGGCAATCCGACCGTGGCGGGTCTCGCCGCCGTCGCCGGGCGCGCGCACGAGACGCTCGCGGAGCAGGGAACGCTCACGGGCGAGTTGCCGCTCATGCCCATCCAACGCTGGTTCCTCGAACAGCGGCAGCCCGCTCCGGAACACTTCAATCAGGCATTGCTCCTCGAAATCCCCGCGGGCACAGAGGCCGCGTTAATGCGGCAGGCGCTCGCGGAAGTTGTTGCGCATCACGATGCCCTGCGCCTGCGCTTCACGATGGAGGGAGAAGGTTGGCGGCAGACTTACTCGACGGACATGCCTGACACTTTCTTCACGCATGTTGACCTCTCGGATATGCCCGAAGACGAGCAGCGCGCGGCCATTGAGCAGCACACAGCCAAGCTGCAGTCGGGCCTCAATTTAAGCGATGGACCATTGGTGCGCGCGGCGTTGATGAGCCTCGGGTCAGGACAGCCCGGAAGGCTCCTGCTCGTAATTCATCACCTCGCGGTGGACGGCGTCTCCTGGCGGATTCTTTTGCACGACGTGCAGACGGTCTACAGGCGACTGGCGGAAGGCGCAGGGGCGAGTCTGCCCGCGAAGTCCACTTCCTACAGGCAGTGGGCCGAGCGTTTGGCTGAGCGTGCGGCCGCAGGAATGTTCGACAACGAGCTAAACTTCTGGCTGGCGCAGACGCGTGCGACCGGCGGCGAGATAAAGCTTAGCGCCCCGCTTGTCGAGAACACCGTCGCGACATCGCGCAGCGTCGTCGCGCAGTTGAGCGAGGACGAAACGCGCGCCTTGCTACAGGAGGCGCCGGTTGCCTTCCGCACGCAGATTAACGACGCGCTCCTCACCGCCCTCGCGCTCGCCTTCGAGCGTTGGCAGGGAGCGCCGCGCGTGCTCGTCGATCTCGAAGGGCACGGGCGCGAAGACCTGTTCGACGACATAGATCTTTCGAGGACGGTCGGGTGGTTCACGTCGTTGTATCCCGTGGCGCTCACCGTCACGCCGGGGAGCGAGCCGGCCGCAGCGCTGAAGGCTGTCAAGGAACAACTGCGCGGGATACCGAACCGCGGCCTCGGCTACGGCGTGTTGCGCTACCTGAGCCCGGACGCGGGCGTGCGCGACGCGTTGGCCGCTCAGACGCGCGCGCAGGTCAGTTTCAATTACCTCGGTCAGCTCGGCCAGGCTGCCGCCTCGATGTTCGGCCCTGCTCCGGAGTCGGCCGGAAGCAGCCAGGCTGAAGCGAACCTGCGCACTCACGTCCTCGACTTCAACGCGAGTGTTGTCGAAGGCCGCCTGCACGTCGCCTGCACTTACAGCGAGCGACTCAACGAGCGCGCGGACATCGAGCGGCTGGTCCAGGAGTACGTCTCGGCGCTGCGCCGCGTCATCGACGCCTGTCGCGGAGGCGCGTGGGGCTACACGCCATCCGACTTCCCTTTTAGCGGGCTCAGCCAGCAAGAGCTGGACAGGATCGCCGGCGACGACCGCACGATCGAAGATATCTACGCGCTCTCGCCCATGCAGCACGGCTTGCTCTTCCACACGCTGTTCGCCCCCGACGCGGACACGTACTTCGAGCAGATCGCCTGCCGCATCGAAGGCGAGCTGGACGTGGCGGCGTTCGGGCGCGCATGGCAGGAGATCGTCGACCGGCACGCAGTTTTGCGTAGCTCCTTCGTCTGGGACGGCTTGAAAGAGCCGGTGCAGGTCGTGCGCCGCGGCGTGCGCTTCGAGATCGAGACGCGCGACATGCGGGGCTTGAGTCCCGCTGAACAGGCAGAGCGAATGGAACAACTGCTCGGCGACGAGCGGCGGCGTGGCTTCGACCTCGCGCGCGCGCCGCTCATGCGCGCCCTGCTGGTGCGTGCCAGCGACGACGCCCATCATTTCGTCTTTGGCTATCACCACATCCTGATGGACGGCTGGTCGATGCCGCTGCTGCTCAGAGACGTGCTTGCACTCTACGCGTCGCACCGCCGCGGCCGAGGACTGACGGCCGAGGGCGCGCGTCCCTACCGCGATTACATCGCCTGGCTGAAGGCGCAGGACATGTCGCGCGCCGAGAATTACTGGCGCGCGACGCTGAACGGATTCACGACCCCGACGCCGCTGCCCATGCGCGCGGTTTCGAAGCCGGGCGCGCCGCCATCGCACGAGAGCCGCAATCTCTCGCTCGGGGTGGAGACGACTGCGGCGCTGGACGCGATGGCGCGAAGGCACGGGTTGACGTTGAGCACGCTCGTCCACGGCGCGTGGGCCTTGCTGCTCAGCCGCTACAGCGGGGCGCGTGACGTGGTGTTCGGAACGACCGTATCGGGACGTCCGGCGGCGCTCGACGGCGTCGAGCGCATGATCGGTCTCTTTATCAACACGCTGCCGGTGCGTGCCGAGGTCGAACCTGCGGAGGACCTCGTCGCGTGGCTCAAGGCACTGCAGACGCGACAGCTTGAATTGCGAGAGTACGAGTACAGCCCGCTGGCGCAGGTGCAGAGCTGGAGCGGGGCGGGCGTTGGTCAGCCTCTCTTCGAGAGCATTCTGGTTTTCGAGAATTATCCCGTTCAGGGCACAGAGGCGACGGCCGGCGCCGGCACAGATGAAGACCTGCGGGTCACGTCCGTCCGTGTCTTCGAGAGGACACACTACCCGCTGACACTCATCGTGGCGCCGGGGCGCGAGCTATCTCTGCTTCTCGGCTACGACGGCGCGCGTTGCGAGGCCGGCACAGTCGAGCGCATGCTCGAACACCTCCGTACGCTGCTAGAAGGAATGCCCGACGCTGCCGGACGGCCGCTCGCGGAAGTTCCCATGTTGAGCGAAGCCGAGCGCGGGCTGCTCGCGGAGTGGCGCGAACGTGTGCGTGTGTCAGCCTCTGCCACGCCCGCCGGATGTCTCCACCAGTACTTCGAGCGTCAGGTGGCGCTCACGCCCGACGCGGCGGCGCTCTACGCGGGCGACTCGGAGTTCACTTATCGACAGCTTAACGAGCGGGCCAACCGTCTCGCACGACTGCTGCGCGAAAACGGCGCGGGGCCGGAGTCGCTGGTCGGCGTCTGTCTCTCGCGCCGCGCGGATCTCGTCGTGGCGCTCCTCGCCGTGCTCAAGACGGGCGCGGCTTACGTGCCGCTCGACCCAGCCTACCCGCCCGCGCGCGTCGAGTGGATGCTCGCGGACGCAGGGGCGCGACTCGTCGTCACGGAAGAGGCGCAGCGAAGTCTGCTCGGCGGCGTTGATGCGAAGACCGTTTGCGTTGACGGCGACGCGTTACTGATTGAAATGCAGGACGACACAAATCTGTGCGTGACAGTCGCGCCCGAGAATCTTGCTTACGTGCTCTACACGTCTGGTTCAACCGGGCGGCCGAAAGGCGTAGCCATCGAACACAGGAGCGCCGCCAACTTCATCGATTGGGCGCTCACAGAGTTTGCGCCCGAGCAGCTCTCGGGCGTCCTCTTCAGCACGTCGGTCTGCTTCGACCTCTCGGTCTTCGAAGTGTTCGCTCCGCTCGCTTGCGGCGGCAGCGTCGTCCTCGCTGAGAATGCTTTGGAGCTTGCGCGCTTCGATGAAGAGGCGGCCGAACGTGTACGACTCGTCAACACCGTTCCGTCGGTGATGGGGCAGTTGCTCGACGCGCGCGGTCTGCCCGACTCTGTGCGCCTCGTGAACCTCGCGGGCGAGCCTCTGCCGGGTGAGCTTGCGCGGCGAGTCTACGCGTCGGGGCAGGTCGAGGCGTTGCGGAACCTTTACGGGCCGACTGAGGCCACCACCTACGCGACGCAGGAGCGTGTCGCGGCAGCGTGTGAAGATGAGCCCACCGTCGGGCGCGGCATGGCTGGCACGGAGGTCTTCGTACTGGACGGCCGGCTGTATGAAGCGCCGGTGGGCGTCACGGGCGAGGTTTACCTCGGCGGCGTTGCTCTGGCTCGTGGCTACCTGAGACGACCCGAGTTGACCGCCGAACGGTTCGTGCCACACCCGTTCTCCGCGGAGCCGGGCGCACGTCTCTACCGGACCGGCGATCTCGGGCGACTGCGCGAGGACGGGCGTTTGGAATACCTGGGTCGCGCCGACGAGCAGGTCAAGGTGCGCGGCTACCGGGTCGAGTTGGGCGAGGTCGAGGCGGCGGCGCGCGGGCTCCGCTGGGTGCGCTCGTGTGCGGCGGTCGCACGGGGCGAGGGCGCCGTGAGGCGTCTCGTGCTCTTCGTCGAGCGCGATGCGGAGACCGTGTCACAGAACGGAAGCGGCATGAGTTGGGACGCAGCCGTCGCAGAGTTGCGCGCGTGTCTGAGCGAGCGGCTGCCCGCCTGGATGGTGCCCGAGGCGTTCGTTGAAGTCGCGCGGATGCCGCTCAACGCCAACGGCAAGATCGACCGCCGCGCACTGCCCGATCCTCAGTTCATACGCCGGGCGGATGCGAAATTCAAAGTGCCGTCCACCGAGGCCGAGAAGATCGTCGCCGCGACGTGGCGGGAGGTTTTGAAGCTGGATGCGGTGGCGGTTGACGACAACTTCTTCGAGGTCGGTGGCAACTCGCTGCACCTGATACAGGTCAGTCTCAAACTAACCGAGGCTTTCGGGCGTGACGTTCCGTTGCCCGCGCTCTTCAACCACCCGACCATCAGCGCGCTCGTGCAGTACTTGAAAGGTGAGGCGGACGGCGTCGCGTCTATCAAAGACGAGTCTCAGTCGGAACGCCTGGCGGTCGGCAAGGCGCGACTCCAACAGCGCTTACGAAGAGCCGCTGAACCCGATGCCCGGAGGATTTCATAATGTTGAGCTATCAAACAGATTCATACACGGGGGCGGAGATTGCCGTCATCGGAATGGCCGGGCGATTTCCGGGCGCGCCGAGTGTCGGGGAGTTCTGGCAGAACCTGCGAGCGGGCGTCGAGTCGATTAGTTTCTTTGACGATGAGGAGGTCGAATCCGACACCCTCTCGGCAGGTGCAAACGCGCAGCTCGTGAAAGCCCGCGGGGTCCTGGAAGGGATCGAGTTGTTCGATGCGGCCTTCTTCGGCTACAGCCCGAGGGACGCGGAGATATTAGACCCGCAGCACCGGCTCTTCCTCGAATGCGGTTGGGCGGCGCTCGAAGACGCGGGGCACGATCCGTCCCGTTCGCGCGGACCCATCGGCGTTTACGCGGGCGCTTCGCAGAGCAGCTACCTGCTCTTCAACCTGCTACAGAATCCCGAGGTCTTCAGGGCGGTCGGCTCCTACCAGGTGATGCTGGCGACGGACAAGGACTACCTGACGACGCGTCTCGCGTACAAGCTCGGATTGGAAGGTCCGGCGGTCGGCGTGCAGACGGCCTGTTCGACTTCGCTCGTGGCCATCCACTTTGCCTGCCAGGGGTTGCTCGGCGGCGACTGCGACATGGCCTTGGCGGGCGGAGTTTCCATCAATCTTCCCCAGAAGACGGCGAGCGTCTACAGCGAAGGCGGCATCGTCTCGCCCGACGGCCACTGCCGCGCCTACGACGCACGCGCCGAAGGGACGGTCGGCGGTAATGGCGTGGGCGTGGTCGTGCTCAAGCGGCTGGCTGATGCGATGGCGGGCGGCGACCCTATCCGCGCCGTCATCCGCGGCTCGGCCATCAATAACGACGGCGGGTCGAAGGTCGGTTTCACGGCCCCACGCGCCGACGGGCAGGCGAAGGTCATCCGCGCAGCGCATATCATGGCCGAGGTATCGCCCGAGTCGATCACATACGTCGAGGGGCACGGGACGGCGACGCCGTTGGGTGACCCCATCGAGGTCGAGGCGTTGACCAAAGCCTTCCGCGCTGCGACGGATCGCGTGAGCTATTGCGCGCTCGGCTCGGTCAAGTCGAACATCGGGCACCTCGACGCAGCGGCGGGCGTGGCCGGATTAATCAAGACGGTGTTGATGCTCGAGCACGGCGAGATCGCGCCGTCGTTGCACTTCACAGAGCCGAACCCGAAAACGGGACTGACGGACAGTCCGTTCTTCGTCGCCGCCGAGCGGCGTGCGTGGGAGTCGAATGGGGCGCCGCGGCGCGCGGGCGTCAGTTCATTTGGCATCGGCGGGACGAACGCGCACGTTGTGCTGGAAGAAGCACCGCCGGTGAAGGACTCGGACGCGCCGAGCGAGGGCGAGTTGCTGGTTCTTTCGGCGAAGACACACGCGGCGCTCGAAGCGTTGACCGCGAACCTCGCGGCACACCTCCGACGGCGCCCGGAGCTGAACCTTGCGGACGTGGCTTACACCACACAGGTCGGGCGTCGTGCCTTCGCGAACCGGCGCTTTCTCATCTGCAACGGTGTCTCTGACGCGGCGGGGGCGCTCGAAACGCGGAATCCCGCGCGCCTCGTCACGCGCGCCGAGGCGCAGGGCGCGCGCCCCGTGGCTTTCATGTTTCCGGGGCAGGGCGCACAGCACGTCGGGATGAGCCGGGGACTCTACGAGACGCAGCCCGTTTTCCGCGAGCACCTCGACCGTTGCGCCGAACTGCTCGCGCCGGAGCTGAGCTTAGACCTGCGCGCGTTCCTCTACCCGACGCCAGAGCGTGCGGCCGAGGCGGCGGAACGTTTGAACGAGACCATCCTGACGCAGCCCGCGCTGTTCGCTGTCGAGTACGCGCTCGCGCAACTTTGGATGTCGTGGGGTGTGCGCCCGGAGGCGTTAGCGGGGCATAGCGTGGGCGAGTACGTTGCGGCATGTTTGGCGGGCGTCTTCTCGCTCGCGGACGCGCTGTCGCTAGTCGCCTACAGGGCGCGGCTCATGCAGGCGCTCCCGAAGGGCGACATGCTGAGCGTCATGCTCGCCGCCGAGGATTTGGAGCCATACCTCAACACAGACCTGAGTCTCGCGGCGATCAACGGCCCGTCACAGTGCGTGCTCTCGGGCACGGCGGAGGCGGTGGCGGTTTGTGAGGCGCTGCTCGCCGCGCGCGAGGTCAAGTGCCGGCGGCTGCACACCTCTCACGCCTTCCACTCGCGGATGATGGAGCCCGCGCTCGAACCCTTCGCACGTCGCGTCGCACAGATCCAGATTAACGCGCCGAATATTCCGTATCTCTCCAACCTGACGGGGACGTGGGTGACGGCGGAAGAAGTCAACGACCCTTCATACTGGGCTCGACATCTCCGCGAGACGGTGCGCTTCGGCGATAACCTGCGCGAGCTGTCGGGAGATGGGCGGAGGGCGTTGCTCGAAGTCGGCCCCGGCCGCACGCTGTCTTCACTCGCCATGCGGCAGGAGGGGCGCAAGCAGGAGCAGCCGATCGTCAACTCTTTGCCGCATCCGGAGGAGCAGCAGAGCGATCTTGAGTCTCTGCTCGGCGCGGTCGGGAGGCTCTGGCTAGCGGGCGTCGCCGTCGAGACGGACGGCTATCACGCCGGGCGCCGCCGACGCCTGCTCTCGTTGCCGAGTTACCCTTTCGAGCGTCAGCGATACTGGGTCGAGCCCAAGATTCAAACACAACCTCAAACGCAACCCGCGCCCGAGCAGATTGCGGCCGAAGCATCTTCAACCAACGGCAACGGGGTCGTTCGAGCGCAAGAGCCGGTCTGGGCCAAGGCTGTGGATGGGGCCGCGGATGCAGCGCCGCGCAACGAGATCGAACGAAGCCTGCACGCGCTCTGGAAAGAGCTGCTCGGCGTCGAGACGCTGAGCATCCACGACAACTTCTTCGAGCTGGGTGGCCACTCGCTGATGGCCACACAACTCGTCTCACGTCTACAGGAGACGGTGCCCGTTCGTTTCCCTTTGAACGTCATCTTCACGACGCCCACCATCGCAGAGCTCGCGGCGGTGATCGAGGAGCGTCTACTCGAACTCATAGAGGAACTGCCGGAGGACGAGGCGGAGCGGCTGGCCGCGGCCGTCTTCGGCCGTTAGGAAATCATCATGCCTGAAACGGAAACATTATCTGCAAGAGTGTCGCAACTCTCACCCGCCAAGCGCGCACTCATGGAGCGCTTCAAGCGTGGCGAGTTTTCCGGCGTCGGCGGCGCGCGGACGATCCCACCGCGCCCACGCCACGAGCCGCTGCCGCAGTCGTTCGCGCAGCAGCGTCTGTGGTTCCTGGACCAACTCGTGCCCGGCTCGCCGGCCTACAACATGGCGACGGGCGTGTGGCTCAAGGGCGAGCTCGACGCACGCGCGCTCGGCGCGGCGCTCGCAGAAGTCGTGCGGCGGCACGAGGCTTTGCGCACGACTTTCGGCACGCACGGAGACCTGCCGGTGCAGTTCGTCCAGCCGAGCGTCGAAGTCGAGCTGCCAATTATTGATCTCAGTACGCGGCCAGAGGAGGAACGTGAGACTGAGTCGCTGCGCCTGGCGCGCGAGGAGGCCAACCGCCCGTTCGACCTGACCGCGGGGCCGCTGCTGCGCGCGATGCTCATCCGGCTCGAAGAGCAGAAGCACCTGCTCCTTTTGACGACGCACCACATCATTTCGGACGGCTGGTCCATCGGCATCCTCGTGCGCGAGATCGCGGAGCTATACGAAGCGTTCCTCGCGGGCGCACCCTCGCCGCTCGCGGAACTGCCCATCCAGTACGGCGACTACGCCGCGTGGGAGCGGAAGCGTTTTCAGGGCGGCGCGCTCGACGAGCAGCTCGATTACTGGAAGCAGCGTCTTGAAGGCGCGCCGGCCATACTCGATTTGCCGACTGACTTCCCGCGCCCGCCCGTGCAGACCTTCAGGGGCGCGTCGCACTCCTTCTTCCTGCCGCGGGCTCTTTATGAAGCCGTCCAGTCGCTCTGCCAGCGCGAGGGCGTGACGCCTTTCATGGCGCTGCTCTCGGCCTTCGAAGTTTTGCTCTACCGCTACTCGGGCCAGCGCGACCTGCTCGTCGGCACGCCCGTCGCCAATCGTCAGCACGTTGAGACGGAAGGGCTCGTCGGCTGTTTCGCCAACACGCTCGTCCTGCGCGGCGAGTTGTCGGACTCGCAGACTTTCGCGGAACTGCTGCGCGCGACGCGCGCGTCGTCGCTCGAAGCCTTCGCACATCAGGACGTTCCCTTCGAGCATCTGGTGGACGAGCTACAGGCGCAGCGTGACATGAGCCGCAACCCGCTCTTTCAGGTGATGTTCGTGCTTCAAAATACCCCGATGGGAGACATGCGCCTGCGCGGGCTGACGCTCGAACTGTTGAAGGCGGACAACCGGACGGCGAAGTTCGACCTCTGGCTCTCCATCACGGAGGGCGACGAGCCGTTCGTCACGATGGAGTTCAACACAGACCTCTACCGGCGCGACACTGTGGAGCGGATGTGCGGCCACTACCTCCGTCTGCTCGAAGCCTTCGCCACCCGGCCCGAGCTTCGTCTGTGCGAAGCGCCTCTGATGTCTGACGAAGAGCGTGCTCAGGTCGTCGAAGGTTGGAACGACACGCGCGTCGAATACCCGCCGCACCTGACTCTGCACGAACTGTTTGAAGCGCAGGTGCGACGGACGCCCGAAGCAATCGCCGTCGTCAGCGAAGCGGTGCGCCTGACTTACGCCGAACTCGACCGCAGTGCTAACAGACTCGCGCGCCGTTTGGTTCAGCTCGGCGTCGGGCCGGACGTGCTCGTCGGTGTCCTGATGGAACGCTCGGCGGAGATGGTCGTCGCCCTGTTCGGGATTCTGAAAGCCGGCGGCGCTTATGTCCCGCTCGACCCTGACTACCCGAAAGACCGCACGACCTTCATGCTCGAAGACACGCGTCTCAAAGTCATCCTCACGCAGTCGCACCTCGAAGCGCCTGCGACCGATGCGCTCATCATCAATCTCGATGAGCAGTGGGACTCGCTCAACGGAGAGGTCGATACGCCGCCCGCGCACAAAGGCGACGCAGACAGACTCGCATACGTCATCTACACCTCGGGCTCGACCGGCAGATCGAAGGGCGTGATGGTCGCGCACCGCGGCATCTGCAACCGCCTGCTCTGGATGCAGGAGGAGTACCGGCTCGACGAGACGGACGTGGTCCTGCAAAAGACGCCGTTCAGCTTCGACGTGTCCGTGTGGGAGTTCTTCTGGCCTTTGATGACGGGCGCGCGGCTCGTCATGGCTCGACCGGGCGGGCACCGCGACGCTGCCTACCTGACCGAAGTCGTCCAAAGCGAAGGCGTGACGACCATGCACTTCGTCCCGCCGATGCTGCGCCTCTTCGTCGAGGAGCCAACGTTTCGCGACTGCGCGAGTCTCCGCCGCGTGGTGTGCAGCGGCGAGGCGCTGCCCGTCGAGTTTCAGAAACGTTTCTTCGCCGCGAGCAAGGCCGAGCTGCACAACCTTTACGGCCCGACGGAAGCGTCCGTGGATGTGACCTTCTGGGCTTGCGAGCGCGAGACGGACAGCCACACCGTACCCATCGGTCGCCCTGTTGCGAACACGCAAATCCACCTGCTCGATCGCCGCCTTCAGCCCGTCCCTGCGGGCGTCCCGGCCGAGCTTTTCATCGGCGGCGTTCAGCTTGCGCGCGGCTACCTGAACCGTCCCGAGTTGACCGCCGAACGTTTCGTTCCTGACCCGTTCTCGAAGGAGCCGGGCATGCGTCTTTACCGCACGGGCGACCTCGCGCGCTATCTCTCCGAGGGGCAGATTGAATTCCTCGGGCGCACGGATGACCAGGTCAAGATACGTGGCCTGCGCATCGAGCCGGGCGAGATCGAAGCCGTGCTGCGTGAGCACCCGGCCGTGGAGGACGTGATCGTGCACGCGCGTGAAGACGCGCCGGGCGAAAAGCGCCTGGTGGCCTATCTCGTGTTGGATGAAAGCGCGGAGGAGAAGCCGGCTCGCGGGCAACTTGGCGTCGAGCGCGTCGCAGAGTGGGAAGGTGTATTCAACGACGCATACGCCGCCGAGCCGGACACCATCGATCCGACCTTCAACATCACGAGTTGGAACAGCAGCTACACCGGCGAGCCTATCCCTGCAGAAGAGATGCGGGAGTGGGTCGAACAGACGGTCGAGCGCATCCTCGCGCGTCGCCCGTCGCGTGTGCTCGAAGTCGGTTGTGGCACGGGTCTGCTGCTCTTCCGTATCGCCCCGCACTGCGCCGAATACTGCGGGACGGACATCTCGCAGGCGGCGCTCGATTACGTCGAGCGTCATTGGAACCGGCCCACGCCGCCACCGCGTCTTCTGCGCCGGAGCGCCGACGACTTCGAGGGCATTGAACCGGGGACATTCGACGCCGTCGTACTGAACTCCGTCGCGCAATACTTCCCTGGCGCGGCCTATCTTGCGCGCGTACTCGAGCAGGCCGTCTCGTCGGTTGCCGACGGCGGCTTCGTCTTCGTCGGCGACGTGCGGAGTCTTCCACTCCTTGAAGCTTTCCACGCAGGAGTTGAGCTCACACACGCGCCCGACGAGTTGTCGCTCGAGCACTTCCGGCAGCGCGTCAGAAGACGCGTCGTGCAGGAGAGGGAACTGGCGCTCGACCCGGCCTTCTTCCACGCGCTCAAGGGCGTCGTACCGCGCATCAGCCGAGTTGAGGCGCGTCCCAAACGCGGCCGCTTCGACAACGAGATGACGCGCTATCGCTACGACGTGGTCCTTAGCGTCGGCCGCGCGGGAGACGCTGAGGCGCCACTCCTTAGTATCGACTGGCAGAGGGAGCGTCTGACGTTGGAGAGCCTGAGTCAGCGCTTCATCGAGAACCGTACGGCGTCGCTCGCCGCGTGCCGTGTGCCGGACGCGCGCGTCGAGCGTGATCGGCGGGCGTTGAGCTTAATGACGAAACAGGGTGGACCAGCGACGGTGGGAGATTTGAAGAGGCTGTTGCGCGAAGAGAGTTGGGTGGGCGTACATCCCGAGGACGTTTGGCAGATAGCTGACGAGCACTCATGTGAAGTTGAGTTGCTTTGTAGTTCGGTTGCGGACGCGCGCGGCTGTTTCGACGTCGTGCTGTCCGACGTTTCAGATGAGCGCAGCTCTTTCGCAGACCCGGTGACAGAAGAGACGCGCCCCGAAGTCTCGTTCGCTGCATACGCGAACAACCCTCTGGGCGACAGGCTGGCGCGCGAGTTCGTGCCCGCGTTGCGCACGAAGCTGAAGGCTGAGCTGCCCGAGTACATGATGCCCTCGGCGTTCGAAGTGCTCAGCAGTCTGCCGCTTCTGCCCAACGGTAAGGTGAACCGGGCCGCGCTACCGGCGCCTGTCGCTGCCACCGAATCGCCCGATGAGTTCGTCGCTCCGGGCACGGAGACCGAGCGAGTGCTTGCTGAGGTCTGGGCCACGTCGCTGGGCCTCGAGCGCGTGAGCGTCAAGAGCAACTTCTTCGAGCTGGGCGGAGACTCCATCGGGATCATACAGATCGTCGCACGAGTGAATGCCGCCGGGCTTCGACTCACGACGAAGCAGATGTTTCAATCACCGACCGTCTCGGAACTGGCTGCCGCGATAGACGCCGCACGGTCCGAAGCGCCGCACGAAGTCGAGCCCGACGGCCAGGTCGCGCTGACGCCCGGACAGCGACGTTTCTTCGAGCGTGCGCCGCAGCACCCCGACCGCTGGGGCGAGGCATTCGTCGTCGAAGTGCCGCGCGACTTTGGTCCAGCGTCGGAAGAGATACTGCGTCAGGTCGCAGCGCGCCACGAAGCACTGCGGCTGCGACTGCGATTTGAAGATGGAGACTGGAAGCCATCATATCGTCAGGGCGCGGAGTCGATCCCGCTGACTCGTATCAATTGCCGCGCGCTCGAATCGGTTGCCGATGAGCTGCGCGCGGGTCTGAGCCTGTCTGAAGGGCCGTTGATGCGCGCTGCCTTCTTCGATTCCATCGATGACGCACGCGCGCGTTTGCTGCTAGTCGCACACAGCCTCATTGTGGACCAGCGTTCGTGGCGCGTACTGCTAGAAGATCTTGACGTAGCCTACCGCCGCACGGTGCTGCGAGAGGCGATCGAGTTCCCCCCACGGTCTGACTCGCCGCAGCGTTGGTCGGAACAGGAACAGAACTTTGAAAGGCGTCGTGAGATGATCGACATCAACACCGATGCTGAGGCGCGGCGCGTCTCCGTGTCGCTGAGCAGGGAAGAGACCGCAGCGCTGTTCGGCGGCGCGAACGAAGCTTACGGCACGAGCGCCGACGAACTGCTACTCGCGGCTCTCGCTTTGACCCTTTCAGATTGGACGAAGGACGGCGCAGTCATCGTCGACGTCGAAGAGGATGCCAGGGAGAAGCACGATACGCTGTCGCGCACGGTCGGGCGCTTCGACGTGATCTACCCGCTCCGGCTGGAAGCGGGCGGCGCGCAGATTGAAGAGACGATCAAGCTCGTCAAGGAGTCTGTGCGAAGCGCGTCTCGCCACGGGCATGAACTGCCGGCCCAGTTAAAGTACAGGGCCATCAGCGTGAATGAACCGCTTGACTCCGCCACGTTGCGCGGCGAGGCTTTGCGTCTCTTGCCCGCGGAGCCCGAGGCGCGGCGCTCGTACCTCATCGAAGTGAATCCCGTTTTCACGCATGGCCGTCTGAATGTTGAATGGGAGTACGGCGCACGCGTCCACACGGATGCGGCGATAGAGAAACTCGCTGAGGCTTTCCGCGAACATCTTTTGGCTGTCGTCGAACACTGCTCGACGCCAGGGCGGCGCGGCTACACGCCCTCAGACTTCCCTTTGGCCCAGCTCGACCAGCGGCAACTCGATCGGCTGTTCGCGGGCGTGGGCCATCTGGAAGACCTGTATCCGCTCGCACCGATGCAGCGGTACATGGCCCACCGCCACAGGCGCCAACACGTCCCAGGCCTTTACGTGATTCACATGGTCACGCCGCTGCGTAACCTGCGTCTGAACGTCGAGGCTTTCGAGCGCGCCTTTCGAACGGTCGTCGCGCGCCACGCCGCGCTACGCACCTCGTTCGTGCTCGACGGACTCGACACGCCGATGCAGGCCGTCTGGAGCAATGTGAGCGTGCCGGTTGAGCAGCACGACTGGCGCGGGATAGACGCCGAAGAACAGCAGCGGCGCATCGGTGAGTACGTGCGCGAAGCGCGGCAGCGCGGACTCGACCTGTCGGCGGCGCCGCAGATGAAGCTCACGCTCATCCGCACCGAGGATGACACGTATGAGTTCGTCTGGATCTTCAACTACATGATCCAGGAGGGGTGGAGCTACCCGCTCATCCTCAAAGACTTCTTCGCCTGCTACGACGCCTACGCGCGCGGCGCCGAGCCCGAGCTTCATGAGCCGGGTCGTTACCACGATTACGCGGCGTGGCTGCGCCGGCAGACGCTCGCCGGCGCCCCGGACTACTGGCGCGAGACGCTGCGCGACTTCGATGCGCCGACGCCACTCGTCGAGAGTCTCACCGACAACAGGACGCAGCCGGGCGACGACTACGTGCAGCACCAGATGATCGTCTCGCTGGCGACGGCCACCGCGCTGCGTGCGTTCGCGCGCCAACGCCAACTGACGCTGCACTCAGTTGTTCAGGGCGCTTGGGCGTTGCTGTTGAGTTCTTACACAGGCGAGCGCGACATCGTCTTCGGGAGTGTCAGCTCGGGGCGGCCGGCTGAGCTGGCCGGGGTCGAGAACATCGTCGGATCTTTGAACAACATGCTGCCGGTGCGCCTGCGTGTGCGCCCGGAACAGACGCTCACGTCGTGGCTCAAGGAGTTGCAGGCCGCGCAGGTCGAGCAGCGGCAGTACAAGCACACGTCGCTGCTCGACGTGCTCGACTGGTGCGGGCTGCCGAAGGAGAAACTGCTGTTCGACAGTTACCTCGTCTTCGAGAACTACCCCTTCGATGAGTCGGTGCTCGAACACGGCCGCAACTGGAACCTGCAAGTGTCGAGCGCGATCACGCAGACGGAGCACCCGCTGCGCGTGCAAATCTGGCCGCTCCCTGCGTCGCCGATGCTGATCCTCACTTCGTACTACCCGAGCAAGATAAGCGCGGAGGCGACGGACCGGCTGATGGAAGACTTCCGGAAGATGCTGGAGCGCGTGGCCGCAGGCGCCGAACAGACTCTCGGGGACTTGCTCCGGGGCGCGGAGGCGTAGATGACTACGGCGCAAATTGATTTACCGGCCGAGGCAGCACTCGCACGGGCGCGCGGGATGGGCATCTTCAAGCTCATCAACCTGGGTCAGTTCATCTCGATGATCGGGACGGGGCTGACGCGCTTCGCGCTCGGCGTCTGGGTCTACCAGCGTTCGGGCTCGGCCACGCAGTTTGCTCTTGTCTCGTTGTTCAGCATTCTCCCGAATATCCTCGTCGGCCCGTTCGCGGGTGCGCTGGTGGACAGGTGGAACCGCCGGCGGCTCCTCATCGTCTGCGACACGGGTGCGGCCTTGAGCACGCTGCTGCTGGCGCTGCTTATCTACACGGGCCGGCTCGAACTGTGGCACGTCTATTTGGCGACGGGCCTGAGCGCTGGGTTCGGCGCCTTCCAGGGACCGGCTTTCTCTGCGACCGTGCCCCTGCTGGTCGCCAAGCAAGACCTCCCGCGCGCGAGTAGCATGGCGCAACTGGCGGCAGGCGTCGCGCAGATCGTCTCGCCCGCGCTGGCTGGACTCTTCATCACGCTCATCAACTTGTACGGAGTGCTGTTCATCGACTTCGTGACGTTCCTGGTCGCCGTCTCTGTCCTCTTCGTCGTGCCGATCCCAAACCCGCGGCATACGGAAGACGACGCGGCGGCGCAACGGAAGTCCCTGTGGCGCGAGGCGGCGCGCGGCTGGAGTTATCTACGCGAGCGGCGTGGACTCTTGGGCATGGTCATGCTCTTCGGCGTGACGAACTTCTTCATGGGAGTCGTGCTGGCGCTGGCGACGCCGCTCATCCTTTCGAGATTCCGACCCGCGGCGCTTGGGTCTGCGATGACGGTGGCCGGGCTCGGGCTGTTGGCCGGTGGGCTTCTGACGGCGCGGCTCGGTGGGCCGGGGCGGCGTGCGTTGCGCGTGCTCGCCTTCACGGCCCTCGCGGGCGTGAGCATCACGTTCGCAGGGCTGCGCCCGTCACTGCCGCTAATCGCGGGGGCGGCCTTCGTCTTCTTCTTCTCGATGCAGATCGTCGGCGCGTGCTTCAGCATCATCGTTCAGACTAAGGTCGAGCCGGGCATCCAAGGGCGCGTCTTCTCACTCAGCGGGCTCATCGCTAACTCGACGCTGCCGCTCGCGTACGTCACCGCCGGCCCGCTGGCTGACAAGGTCTTCGAGCCGCTGATGGCGGTCGGCGGCCGGTTGGCGGGTAGCGTCGGCACCGTCATCGGCACGGGGTCGGGGCGGGGCATCGGCCTGCTGTTCATTTTAATGGGTGTGATGACCGTCATCGCCGTTGGCTGTGGCTGGCTCTACCCGAGGCTGCGTCTCCTCGACCTTGAACTCGCCGACGCCATCCCCGATCTTCCGGCGACGCCTTCAATCAACGTGGACGCACCGCCTGCTGTCGTCATACCGGCGTCGCTCGCGCAACCGGGCGCTGATGCGGGCGAGGCAAAACGCGTGGGGACGAGCGCTTGGGCGGCGATCACGCTGATGGCACTCCTCGCACTAACTTTGCTCCACACCTTCAATGCGCTGGCTCCGCCCGGTGTCGTCGGGGAAGAGGCGCCGCCGACGGAGTTCTCCGCGGCGCGTGCGCGCACGCATCTCGAACACATCGCGCGGAAGCCGCATCCCGTAGGCGCGCCAACTCACGACGAGGTGCGTGATTATTTGGTTGGACAACTCTCCGAGCTCGGCCTCACGCCGCAGGTCGAACGAAGCGAGTCCGTGGTCAGAAGAAACGGCGCGCAGTTCGTGGCGGGTGACGTAGAGAACATCTACGCGCGTCTGCCCGGAACCGGCGGCGCGAAGACCGTTGTCTTTGTCGCCCACTACGACTCCGCCCCGACCAGTCTTGGCGCAAGCGACGACGGCGCCGCAGTGGCGGCTCTGCTTGAAATGGCGAGAGCTTTGAAGTCCGGTCCGCCTTTGAAGTACGACCTGCTGCTGCTCTTTACCGACGCGGAGGAGGCGGGCATGTTGGGCGCGCAAGCCTTCGTGGAGCGGCACGGTGCGACGGCGGCCGGCTCCATCGTCATCAACTTCGAAGCGCGTGGGACGAGCGGCCCGTCGCTGATGTTCGAGACGAGCGATGGCAACCGGCAACTCGTCCGCGAGTTCGCGCGCTCGGCGCGTTACCCACTCGCCAACTCCGTCTTTCAGGAGGGCTATAAACTCCTGACGAACCGCACCGACTTCACAGTCTTCAAAGAGGCGGGGTTCAAGGGCCTGAACTTCGCATACATAGACGACTCCGTCAGCTACCACAGCGAACGCGACAGCCTCGACTCGCTTGACGAGCGCAGCCTTCAGCATCACGGGTACAACGCCTTAGACCTCGCGCGCGGGCTCGGCAACGCGGACGCGTCCACGTGGGACGGGGACGCCGTCTACTTCACGACGCCGGCCGGCGGGCTCATCTCGTACGCTGAAGGTTGGGCGCTTCCACTCGTGGGGTTGGGCGTACTGGCGTTCGCGTCCGTTCTCTGGCTCGCACTGCGCAGAGGGCGTCTGACGTGGCGCGGCTTTGGGCTCGGGGTCGCGGCGCTGTTGCTGAGCGGGGTGGCGGCGTCGGCGTGCGTCGCGCTGTTCTGGTGGGTCGTGCGCGCGGCGCGCGTCACCGACACGACGGTCACATGGAGCGACGCATACAACCTGCGTTTCTACGTCCTGGGTTTCGCGCTGTTGAGCTTGGCGCTCGCATCGCTCGTCTACGGGCGGTTCGGCAGGAGGGCAAACCCGTACGAGTTGATGCTGGGCGGACTGCTGTGGTGGGTCTTGCTTGCCGCGGCGTCGGGCGTCGCCTTCAAGGGCGCGAGCTACCTGTTCGTGTGGCCGCTGCTCTTCGCTCTGACCGGCCTCGGCGCGACGCTGCTGATCTCGACTGATGGGGCCGACTCGCGCGCGCCGCGGCGGCTGCTCGTCGCTTCGTCGCTGGGAGCACTTCCGGGGCTTTTGCTGCTCGCGCCGCTCGTCTACTTGCTCTTCGTCGGACTTTCGCTCGTCTGGTCGTGGGCCTTGGTGCTGCTCTATGCGTTGATGCTGAGCCTGCTGGCGCCGCACCTGAGCCTTCTAGGACCGAAGACTGGGCGCGCCGTCCAGTTGTCGGCCGCAGTGGCTGGTTTAGGTTTCGTGCTCTGGTGCTGTCTCGGCGCGGGCTATGGCGCGACGCGACCCGCGCCCGACAGCATCTTCTACGCACTGAACGCCGACACAGGTAAGGCCGTGTGGGCCAGCACGGACGAGAACGTGGACCACTGGACGGCCCAGTTCCTCGGTTCGGAGGCCGCGCCCGCCACGCTGCCGGAGTTCTTCCCCGCTTCTTCCTACCAGTTCTTGCAGGCAGCCGCGCCAGCCGCCGCGTTCGAGGCTCCGCGCGCCGAACTGCTCGAAGATTCGTCGCGCGATGGCTTGCGGACTCTCCGCGTCCGCTTCGTTTCTGCGCGCGGCGCGCCGATCTTGCAACTCGGCGTCGAGCGCGGCGACTGGCTGCAATCCGCCAGCCTCAACGGCAGGCCGCTCGAACCGGACGGCAACGCGCCCGGCCCAGCAAAGTGGCTCATCGTTCAATACTGGGGGTTGAAGGAGCAGGGTGCGGAACTGAGGCTAGTCGGCAAGGGGGGCGCGCCGGTCACGATCCGCGCTATCGATCAATCCTACGGGCTCGCGTCCCCAATCGACCGCCCTTACGCCGCGCGCGGCCCCGGCGTGATGCCCGCGCAGTTCGGATTCGGGCTGACGGACGCGACCCTTGTCAGCAAGACATTTACTTATTGAGAAAGAGAAGACCCAAGGAAGGCGCGTCATGAGTCAGAGCGTTTACCTCAAACAGAATGTCCTAGCCGAGCCGCTCTTCAACCAGTGGTACGCGTGGCCCTATCTCATCCCGCCCGTGTGCGCGGCGATGTACGTCGCCAACGCGCACATAAAAATGTTGGAGTCGTTCGTGGCCGCCCCTCAGGTGCATGTCGCCGCGCTCAAGAACCCGGCCATGCTCGGCGGTCCCTTCCTCAACTACGGCGCGGATAGAGTCGGCGAGGTGAGGGAACTGTTGCAGGCGACGACAGCCGAGCTGTCGCCCTTGATGGAGCTGGCGGGCGCGGTAAAAGAGCTTGAGGAGATGCTCGCCGCCGAGGCCGACGGCTACTCTCTGGAGCCCTTCTACGAGCGCGTGCCGGAGCCGCTGCGTGGTTATGTCGAACTCGTCTACGACCTGAATGACAACCCCGGCGTGCGCTTTATCGAGGGGCTGCTCTACCGGAGCAAGTATTACAACGAGGCGTTGCAGAGCGTCCTCCTCTCCGAGGCGAAGTGCGACGGCCGGCCCTTCGTCTTCAGCACGCCGCGCCTCAAAAGTGACGGCGGCCTGTACCTCAACGTCCCCTTCCGGCACAAAGGGCTGGACGAGCTGTTCAGCATGAAGTCAGTGCCGCGGCCCTACGAGCGCGTGCGCGAGCTGCTGGGCGTCGGGGCCGCGGACGAGCCGCTCTTCTCCACGCTCTTCACGGAGGAAGCGCCCGTGCCCGCGCCCCGGTTCGAGGGCGACGGCCTGCGTGTGCGTTACCTCGGACATGCCTGCGTCCTGCTCGAAGCGAGGGGCGTGAGCATCCTTTGCGACCCCATGGTCAGCTACAAGTACGACGGCGGGATGAGCCGCTACACGTTCACCGACCTGCCGGAGACCATCGACTACATCGTCCTCACGCACAACCATCAGGATCACGTCATGTTCGAGACGCTGCTCCAACTTCGTCACAAGACAAAGAACGTCATCATTCCCGCCAGCGCAGGGAGCGACCGCATCGACCCGTCTCTCAAGCGCATCCTCCGCGCCGTCGGCTTCAAGCAGGTCTATGAGACGGCGGGGCTTGAGCAGATAGACATCGACGGCGGCTACATCATGGGGCTGCCCTTCCTCGGCGAGCATGCAGACCTCGACATCCGCACGAAGATGGCCTTTCACGTCAACCTCGGCGGGCGCTCGGTCGTCATGGCGGCCGACTCTAACAACCTCGAACCGCGGCTCTACGACCACCTCCACGAGCTGGTCGGGGAAGTTGACCTGCTGCTGCTCGGGATGGAGTGTGACGGAGCGCCGATGAGCTGGCTGTACGGCCCGCTCCTGACGCGCTCGCTGTCGCGGAAGAACGATCAGTCAAGGCGCTTTAGCGGCTCGACCTACGACAAGGCCATTCTTATCGTCGACCGGCTCCGGCCGAAGCAGGTCTACATCTACGCCATGGGCCGAGAGCCATGGTGCACCTTCCTGACCTCGCTCCAGTACACGGACGAGTCGCGCCCCATCGTGCACTCCAACCAACTCGTCGAAGAGTGCCGGCGGCGCGGCATCACTGCCGAGCTGCTTTACGGCCACAAAGAGGTGCACCTGAGTTGAACGTTTTTGAAGTATAAGGAACACCCAAACGAAACGGTTGAGCAAAGGAAAGATCTAAAGGCTCTGCGCTTTCTCTGTCGCTACGCCGCCTTGGGCCATCCGAATCGAAAGGGCGCTTTGCCTTATGCAGATGCGATCACCAAAACATTGAGCTCTACGATGCTAGTGACGACCTCGAACACTCGATAGGTCACAGATCGATTAAACAATCCCGTCCACAAGGTCAGGAAGCATTGGAGATCTAAAACGTAGTAATGTCTTCTGAGTGCCCTCTTCTACGATCTCGATCGAGTCGTCGGCTCCTTCTTCAGTTTGTCTTAACCAAACGTGTCGCGGTTGCTCAACCGTATGACTGACGTGGTCCTCTGCTGTCCTTCTCAGATTGATGACCAACGCTGATTGCCAATGTCTATGCTTTCTGGCCTCGGATGACGCGATGCGGTTTGGTTAGTGGAAGGTGGAATAACTCCGCAAAGGAGCAGTCGGAGAATTGGCCGGTCGAGGGTCAAACGGTCAAAACAAAGGAGCTGCGTGTGAAAACTTTCGTACTCTTTATTCAAGGTGTCGGTGAAGGCGCATATGAGGCAGACGCCGTTCTGGCCAAATCACTACAAATGGGCGCTGGGCGATGAATATATGATGTCCGTTACCCGCAAATGCCTTACGAGTCAAAGCCAGACATGCAAACCTGGAAGACAAAAATCACGAGAGAGTTGGAGACTCTGGACGGCAGGGTCATGCTGGTTGGGCACTCTATGGTGGCGCCACGTTGAAATATCTGTCGGAAGAAAACGTTGCGAAACCGATTGCCGGTTTGTTCTTGCTCGCTGTGCCGTCGTGGGATGAAGAAAACTGGAATTTCGACAATCTCAAATTACCGCGCGATCTGGGAGCGAGGTTATTGTCCATACCCCAAATCTTTCTCTATCACAACCGCGACGATGAGATTGTACCGTTCAGACATCTCGCGTTACATGCTACCAGACTACCTCGCGCCATAGTGCGAGAAGGGAACAGGGGTGGCCATCAATTCGGAAACGATTTGGTGAACGTTGCGAGTGATATGAGAATAGCGACGCAAGCGGCGAAACCTCACCTGTAATGGGTTGATGGGATGGTCCATAATCAAAAAGCTTCGGTGGTTCAGGTTGTGCTGAATTCGCTCATCACAATCGTGTTCTTTCCGGCTATCATCCTGCTTGCGTCCGGAGATAGGCACTGGCTTGAAGGGTGGATTTTCAGCCTATGGCTTCTGGCGGAAAGATCCAGACTGCGATTCGCCAAAAATCAGAAGACATGGGACCGGTATGTTCTGATCGTCATTTATGTGCTCATGCTCGGATGGTTAATCGTTATGCCGCTGGATGCAAGGAGGTTCAAGTGGTCGCCGGGTTTCCCCGTCTGGTTGCAGGTGATCGGTGGGCTGGTGCTAATCCCATCGTTGTATCTGATATTTGAATCAACTGCTGAAAACACATTTGCTTCCACCATGATCAGAGTCCAAACAGAGCGCCAGCAAAGAGTGATATCGACTGGCGTTTATGGTCTGGTGCGACATCCCATGTATTTAGGAGCGGTATTCATGATGTTCGGTGCGCCGCTCCTGTTAGGGGTCGATATGGGGATTGATTATGGGTGGAATGCCCTGATTATTCTGATTGGCAGAATGAGGCCCTCCCAGGCTATTCAGATTACGTGAAGAAGACGCACTATAGACTGGTGCCGTTCGTTTGGTGATGGATGCTGCCGGCATCTAAGGTGTCGGCTTCATTTCGATCACTCGGGACGTTGAGATGGGATTCTTCTCGCGTACTAACCGTCACAAGACGACCATGGGGTTGGTGCTCCCAAGTATTGCAAGACATGCGCAGAGATACGTGAAAAATCTGAGTATTTTTGAATGTTTGGAATCGTATGAGGCGAAGTTCTTGGGAAAAACTACAGCAACTTTACAACAACTCTAGCGATCCCGATTTCTCTATTTTGTATAAGTCGTTGGATTTATTGAGGATATTGGTAGCGGGGGGCAGGATCGAACCGCCGACCTTGGGGTTATGAATCACCATCTCGGCAAAAACCTAACTATTTGCCTTTTCGACAGTTGCAGCCACCAAGAATTTCGGCCCATTTTGCATTCTTTACGGTTCCTCACAATCGCGTGTCCGTGCTGTGCTGTTAATTCTGGACACAAATTGGACACAACGTTTTGCCTTTAACACCTTTCGGAACAAGCAGGTTTAGAAAATTGAAGACATCTAACGATGTATATCTTGATCTGGATACACCCTCTACTTGATCTTTTCGAGCAACTTCTGGAGCAGATTATAGGTTTGAACTACAGGACAGCGCTAACCAAATTGCGCGATGCGAATCTCAACATTCGTGTTCTGGCGAATCGGTATGATCTTCCACTTGAACCCGGAACTGTAATCGCTCAGACGCCCCAAGCTGGCGAGCGCGTAGATTGTGGCACTGTGATCGGAGTAACAATGAGCGGCGCTGATCTGAAAAGAAATAGTTCTCTCCATAGTCCTGATAGTTCAATATTGTCTCGGCCTCCCAAGAACGCCATCTGCTTCGAAAAGAGAAGGCATAAGGGTTTCATAAAGAAACTGGATAAAACCGCAGCGTTAGGCCGTTTACCAATGGAGAATTAAATGCCTGCAAACCAAATCACTCGTTCGATATCTTGGTTATTTGGTATTGTAATGCCTCCCAACCGCCGGTTAACCCGTTCAATATTCCGGCTGCTGCGTGCCGTCAGACCTTTAATGGAGGCTGTTCAAACACTCACTTGGGACACAGGAGACAGTCCTGTTCCAATCGTGAGGCGAGCGATGATCGTTAGACAATACGATTCCCTAATGGCGATCACTTGGATGGTAAAGCGACATCTCGGCTACGCTACTGTGCCACTACTGCGCCCTGCGTGTGAAGAACTTCTCTGGGCGAAGTATATAGGGAAGATAAACGAAGATCAGGCAGCTACGTTGATTTCATGTAGTTTGGCTCAAGAGGTACTAAGGACTCTCAAGGCGCAGGAGGCGTACTGGGGTAGCACCGCCAGTGAGGCTTGCGGGTTAGGTCCCGCTCTAGAACTTTATTCAGCACTCCAGCCACAAGCTCGCTTAGAGCTAACAGCCTTGGGAAAAGCACTGGGATGGCCTTCACGGGCAGTGAAAGAAGGCCGACCTCCTTCGGCAAGGTATATTGCAGAGCAAACCGATTCAGTCGCTCTCTACGACTTCCTCTATCATGCAACATCGCAGTTTGTTCATTACAGCCCACATCAATTATTTCGACGTGCTTGGGGCCAACCCGGCAGCCTAATCATCCAATCCAGCCATGTTGAGGAGTACTACGGCATATTCGCACTCAAGTGGGGCACGCACCTCTTTATGCAAACACTGCTGAGTGTTCAAGATTCACTACCTTCTGATGTGGATGCCGATTACAGCCAAGCTCTTGATATCGTGAAACGACTATATGACTCTGAACCAGTTATGATTATTGGGCCTGAAGAATTGTACTGGCCAGATTCTCCCCTTGAACATCAGCCTAACGATTCATTCAACCCGACGCCGCGATAGCATTCCTTTCATCGTGGTGTGATAATTCTCGCTTCCGTGCTGCTTCATCACTATTACTATGGACTGACAAATCAGACACACGATGGGAGCAAGTATCTACGGAGGCTACTGGTTGTTGAACGGTTGGCAAGGGCGTGTGGATGTCGGCCTTGAACTCTCTATACTCGCGAACGAGACCTCTGATCTCGTGAAGAACAAAACGCGCTCCAATGATAACCAGAAGTAATCCTGTCGTTCCGTAGATAATCCACATGTCATATTTGTGCATTGCCAACTCCTTCCAAAACAGCGAATCGATGTCTGTCTGCCTCACTATAAATACAGACACTGCTAATCGGCTGAAAACTCCAGCCGTTTTCTGGAATTACCAAGACATTCGTCATTTAGGGACACGCTTGTAAGGTTCGCTTCTGTAGCATTTCCCCGACTCTTTCCTACTGGCGACGTCTACACCCGTGGGAAAGGAAGACTTGCACCGCCTACTCTAGCCTGGTGTTAACTTGCTGTTACAAGTCAGGACTCAGAGGAACTTACACGCTATGGAACTCCCGAAAAACCGAACGTTTCTTAGGAGTAGGTTCCCGCAAAAAGATGTTACAGAACCTACTTCATCCTTCGCCTTAAGTAATGCAATTGGTTATTGAGGTAAGAAATAGGGAAGTAGTCATAACGGTTTTCTCCTAAAAAAGAAATCGTTATGTTCGAAAGAGGGGTCTTAGGGTATTACGTTTTCGGGTCCTGTCAAGCTTCATGCCTGAATTTAACTTCGATTTAATCTCAGCATAACTTCCTTGTACTTAAGTCCAACGGCTTAGTTAGGCCATTTCACTGGCAGCATCCCATCTCTAATCGCTACCCACACAACATGTCTCATAAGGGTCACATATACAGGATCAGAGAAACATCTCTGATGTGATGTACAACGAGGGATTGTTAGCAGTGAGAGCAAAGCTAAAGGGCGGAAAGATGCGTTATGTTCCCATGCCTCCCGAGCTCGCCGACAAGTTGCGACGATTCATGCCTCAGCCCGCTAACAATGTTCTTTATATCGCAGGAAATAACCACGAGCGGATCTTTCCTCCGAAGGACGGCGCTAGGGCGAACGGCAGCGCGTAGAAGGAAGTTTTGAAGACCTACTCGAAAGAGCCGATATTCAGGATTTCCGTTTCCATGATCTCCGTCACACTTTTGAATCGTGGTACATGATGAACGGCGGGATCTCTACGAACTGGCGAAGATCTTAGGCCACTCGAATATCAAAATGACGGATGCGAAGCTGGCTAAGCAACATATCGCTCGAACCAGCGGCACAGCGCGGGAACTTTGGAGGATCCTTGAGCCACAGTGCGCGAACGCCGCGAACGTTGGCTGTCGAATGTTCGCGTATTGTTCGCGCGAGGAAATTTGAACGTTTTTGGCTATCTGTAAGTTATTGAAATATCTTCTTGGCTTGACAAATGGCCTAGCCCACTGGCTTGTTGGAATACTCCGTCGACAGTATCAAGATTCGTTCCTTGAACTGAGTTTAGTGACCATGGGCTTTGACATAATGTGGGGAGTTATTGGCGCGAACGTTTTTGATCTTGCTTGGCACTTAGCTAGTGGAGGCTCCGTTCCGATGGATGGCTCTCACTTACAAAAGTCTACAACAGGCATCACATTTATCTGCGTATCAGTAATAGCAAGAGCAGTATTAGGAATACTTTCAAGTAACAGTATCCGACAAAACGGGCTTCGGCGTCCCGTACGGGAATCGAACCCCGTGTCGCCGCTGTGAAAGAGAAGCGATTTACCGGAATTCAAAGGAAACTTGCGGCATGGATAGCACCGTAAGGTAGTCAAAGGTACTCTAAGGAATCCTTATTTGGACCCTTAATGGACGCGTTGTGAAAGAGATCTAGCGGCTCCCCCACAATGGATTTTAAGTCCCGTGATAGCGGTCCTACTTAGTCTGGAGTCTTCGCAGCACCAACATTTGCTTGCCTCTACCAATCGGAATTTGTAAGATAGGCTGCGCTCAGAATCTCGGATATTTGCTCAAGGCTAAACACGTCAAGTCTCATTTGGTGTGCTGAAGAGCGGAATCCTGGTAACCCCGCCTTCCGACCTTGCTTGGCGTTCCACCAACAATAACAGCATCGAAGATCTTTAACTCTCACGGTCAACTACCTGTGAACTCTATTTAGGGCTTACTCGCCGTTACAACCGGCGATGATTTGTAAACTGAGGCTTCCACCTCCCATGCCAATGAGAAAAACCATGCGACAAACGTTAAACGCGGCTCCAGCCGTAGCGAATATCAAACGCCGAACCTTCATCGGTCACACGATCGCAACCGGTGTTGTCGCCGCGATTGCGGGAAATGAGAGCGTCCACGCACAGGCAACGGTAGCAGGCTGTGGCCAATCGTCACTAGCGGATGGTTTGGTGATCGCGCTCTCAATAGTCAGCCAGATATCGTCGGATGCTTATGCGAAACTCGGCAATGAAACAACGAAGCAATTAACCAATTGTAAAGATGCGTTCGACGAACTCTACTCTTTGTTGAACCAATTGTGTCAGGAGCTGGGAAAATCCGGTCTCAAAGAGCAGGTAACCCAACTTCGCAATCTGACGGAAGCGGGTCAGGCTAACTGGCGCCTGATCAATACCGCATACGGTCCGGATCAAAACTATGCGAAGCCTGTTCTCCTAACTCTAGCTGTTGTCAGTCAACAGATTTGTGCACGGGCGCAGGATCTACCGGACAATATGGAATGGAAGTTAAGCAAAGAGGCGAGTGCGTTACTGAAACGAATCGTGGTGCTGTCGCAAAGCGAGCAGTTCAAGGCCCTAAACAAAGACCTGACGACGACCCGCGTTACGACGGACGAGCGTCGCACGGAAATAAGCTCGCAAATATCTACTGTTAACCAGTCAATTCTCGCTGCGCGGGCCGCGATCATCCTGGCGGAAAACCCCAATCCACGGAATGAAAAGGGCAAACCAATCAAAGTCGACAGAGTAGCGGAGTGGCGAAACGCTGACAAGAGTCTCAAACTTGCAATTACAACAATCAAAGACATGATCACACAGAATCGTGTGGACAGCTTCTTAGCGCGCGAGTTCATTTCGAAAATGCCGGACAGTGTCTTGTCGAACGAGGAAGTGAAAGCAGGTCTGAATCAGGTGACGGAGTTAACGGCTGCCGATACGTTGCTAATGGGTTTAGGAACAGCCAGACGTGAGATTCGCACTACCGAGCACGGATTTAGAGCGGCAACGGACGAGGGAGTGAACTTCATAAAGGCAACATATGAGCCTCCGCCGCCGCCAATCGACCGGCAGGCAATCAGTAATTTGCTCTGGACGTATTGCCCTCCAGGTTCACGAGATCAAATTGACAAGGTAGACTCAGTAGTCGTTTTCGTAGGTGGCTGGAACCGTTGGATTCCCAAATCGGCGCGTGCAGTTTTGATTAGCAGCGGTCTGTATTGGGCAGTTCGATACAATCGAATCTCTTGCGCGTCAACGGCTAATCTCAAGAGTCTGGGAGGCGATTTGGCAGCGCTCGCTTAGAGAGTATTTGCCGGAAGAACTATTTCTGCGGAGTTTCGGGCGAAGAGGCCCTGAGATGAACGACGAACTAAAATTACGATACGAGAGATTCGTAAATCGGAACGGCGAGATCAAACGGTTCTGTGACATCCTGGAGAAGGATGAACACTTCGTAATGCTGGTTTCCGGTGAGACCGGAATGGGTAAAACGGCCCTACACAAACGTCTGCTTTACGAGTGCGAGGAGATGCGGAAAATTCGTTGGGCTGAAACCTACTGGATTAATACCCGCACTTACAACTACTTTGCGATCCTGCGAAAGATTCGCGATGACATTGGAGAAATCCACTTCCAGCATTTTACCGACCTACTCAACTTCTTTACAGAATCAAGCTACAAACTGACCTTAAACGTACAGAACGCGGGGTCGATCAGCGTAGGTGATAGGATGCAGGTCGAGCATTCCGAGATTGAGAACATGATTGGACAGCAGATCATTATTAAGGATCTGAACCTGAATGAACCGCGAGAAGACAGAGCCATCCGCGAGCAGGAGCGGATGTATAAGCTTACACAGGAGTTTATCTCCGATCTCGAAAAGGCTTTGGATGGGAGTCCGCTTGTTATTTTAGTGGACGACGTTGAAAAAATGACTTCAGAAACGGGTCTGTGGTTATGGAGTGAGTTCATTAGGGGATTGATGCTCAAGGGCCTCACGAATGTGAGATTTGTTTTGTGTGTTGACAACGCACCATCACTGGACGAAGACGTTAGCAGCAGGGTGCGCATCGGCAAGTTGCAGAACCTGTCGGAAGAATATGTGGTCGACTACTTGAAGAGACGGCAAGTCGGTGGAACGGATGACGCTCGGAAGGAATTGGCCGAATTCATCTTCTCACAAACGAATGGGAAACCCTCGGCGGTTGCCAGCATGGTTCAGACGTTTACGGAGTTTCGCACAAATAAGGCTGAGGCGGCTGAAGATGAGTGAAATCGTAAGCGAGTTTCGTTCGCTGATCAAAAAATATCAGGTCACTCCCACCGGCAGACTGGACGCTTTGCTTGATCAGGTAAAACCTAAGAAGGCGAAATACTTCAAACTCTGCGCGATCCCACACCAGTTCAATCCTGCGATTTTGTTGAATCTCGCTCCTGAGTTAGAGAATGAGGAAAAAGCCGCAAGCATCTGCCGCGAGTTTGGGGAATACCCAGCTGTCAGGACGTTTGGAAATGACCTGAACGAGATCAAAGACGAGGCGCGGAGCCATTTGTTTCTACCGTGGTTGCAAAGCGACCGCGAGGATGAGTTCAAACTCGCCAGCCAACGGTTAGTCGATTACTTTACCCACCCACCAGCCGATGATAGCTCGTTGAGCAAGTGCGCGACGCTCATCAATCGCATCTTTCATCTTATCGCTGTTGATCGCCGCCAGGGCTTCGAGGAGTTGGAGGTCTTCATTCGCGAAAAGCGACGGCACTTCGCACTCGATCAGGCTGAGGCACTCATCAGGATAGTTCATGAATATGATTCTGTGCTTACGCCATCTGAAAAAGCAGTGTTGGCCTATCACGAAGGTAAACTTGCGACCGATGGAACCCGATGGGACCAGGCCAGCAGTTTGTTCGAACAGGTTATCAATACGAAAGACGTTGATCCGGCATTGCGGATCAAAGCTATTGTTCGCCTGGGATTGGTAGACGATCAGAATCGCCGGTGGCCCGCTGCGATCAAGCGTTTCAATGACGCGCTCGCGGAGCTAAACACGGTCAATGATCCAAAGCTATCAGCGAAGCTCAGGTATCGAATCAAACTGGATTTAGGCATCGCGTACCGTGACTTGGGCGATTTGTCGGAAGCCAAGAGACTGATTGTGGAAAGCCTGATCGATGCACGTCGAGTTGGAAGCACTTCCGGCGCTGCTGTGGCCTACAACAGTCTGGGCACGCTGTATCGGCAGCTTGGGGAAGGCAAGAAGGCGATTAAGTATTACGAAAAGAGTTTGCACCAACTTCAGCATCAGGATCAGAAGTTTAGGATCGGTCAGGTCTACAACAACCTGGGGCTCGCGTATGTTGAAGAGCGAAAATGGGACAAAGGCAAAGAGGCATTAAAACGAAGCGAAGAGATCAAACGGCAACTCGGCGACACGATTGGACTCGCTCGTACTTATAACAACTTGATGCAGGTACTTCGCAAGCAGCGGCTGGAAACAGAAGCGATTCACGCCGGCGAGCAGGCCGTGAAGCTCTTCAAGGAAGTTGGTGACAACTACGAGATGGCGATTGTTTTGCGCAATCTAGCCCGGTTGTCTCGATCGCTGAAAAAACTCGAGGATGCGAAGGAGTATTTCCACCAAGCCATAAAGGCTTTTTTACTTGCCGGCGACGTTGGGGATGCGGCCAGCAGCAGGGAAGAATATAACTTCCTCACGCGAGAAATTTCGCTGCCGTGGTGGGCATGGGTCTCTTTGTTATTATCGGTCGCAATTGTACTTTCGTGCGTCGTGCTTATTGGGATTGCCCTGAACGCGATGAAATAACGTCTCAAGGTAACCTAGATTCTTAAATCCTCGGCTAGAGACGCAATATCGTAAGCTTCGTTCCGAATCCTCATGTCGTAGTACAGCAGGACCGCGACTATGATCAGTAGTGGCCCGATCAAGCTGAAGATGAAGTCTTTCACTATTAAGAACGCAATCTCCCACGACTTGAATGTTGGATACTTCAATGAGAGGAAAAGGAACACAAGGTTTATTCCGATGTATACAGCGAGATACAGTGTGAAGGGCCATACATAGATAAAGAAGTTTCTCAGGCGATAATACATCCCGAGTTCCCAACTACGCCGCAGGGCTTTGAAACCCCACACGCCTTCGATCATCACAACCGGAATTGCAAACATAAACCACGGATACAAGACGAGCAATAAAAATACTAGTATTGCCGTGAGAAGAGCTTTACCAAGCAGTGGCATAGAAGACCTGAATATCCTGGTCACCTTCAAGTCGTAGCCGAGGTAGATAAAAGAGATTACGACTGTGAGTACAAGGCCCGCGATATACGGTATTACCCATCTGAGAATTTGAGCTGTTAACCAAACACCAGATCCATCGCCCCTGAGCTGAAGCACATTAGCTATGAGTTTCGTTAAAACTATAACGGGAACATAGACCAGGAGAATTACGCGACAGTGACGGTCATAAATCCGCAGGCTTTCACGAATAATCTCACCGGCAGAACGTTCCCGAATGTAGTTGGGTGCTTTGAACCTCAATGTCTCCGTTGGGCTGCGCTTTAGATTTATTTGGCCCTGCGCTAAGCGAGACATCGCGTTATCAGCCGTATTGGCGCTCATTTTTCGTTCATACTCCCTTCTGTTTTGTGCTTCAAAACTAATGAACTCGATTCACTTTATGATCTTTTCCCCGGTGATTGAGATCTTCTTGACCCGTTTTATTTCTCCCGACTCCAGAACGTTGATGGGCCGAGTAAGAGGCGCGTCGCCTTCGCGTCCTGTAACTTCCGCTTCATCTACATCTTCCATCTTGAGATGTTTGCCTACATTGATGCCAGATTCTTCGCCCACAGCTTCTACGGCGCTGATATTCTCTGCCGCTTTAAACCCCAGTTCACGCGCCGTGGCAATGTCGACGCCAAAGAGAAACGGCCTATCTGCACGGCTCAGTTGTTCTACACCGGCCTCGACGGCTCTTTCAAACGACAGAAGCCCTTTGTAGTTCCGGCCCATTCCTTCCGGTAGACTCTCCGGAAGTTTTTGCGTTTCGGCAAAGCCGGTGCATTCGACAGCAAGGTAAGCCCCACCATCTACCAACTGTCGCAACGCCTCAGCCTCCGTGATCAGACCATCCTTGATGTAACGTCGCTCCTGGTATAGAGGACCTCTCGTACGAACATCGTAATTGAGGGATACTGCCGCCAGCGCATGCCCTTCGATGAGAATCACAAGCGGCAGCAACTCATACCCCAAGCACACTCCACAAAAGAGAAGCGCCAGGTCCAGACAAGTCCCTTCTTTCTGTCCGAAGATCTCAGAAGGCGTACGAATGAATTGCGTCGCACTTGAGGTGTTAAATTTTTCCAGAGAATAACGCACACCTTTTTCCTGCAACGTCGAATAAATAGCATCAGCTATTTGGCGGCGTCCTTTCGGGTCCTGCGGTTGATCGTAACGATTGATCGGAAGCTCGATCAGCTTCGACGACTCTTCCAGGGCGAAACGTGCCAGTCCTGGCTTGTCAGTGTAGGGCCATTCCCATGACATAACGATACCTCGCTTCCAGAGTTATGAGTGCACTTCAAAAATGTCGTGCACGGGAGACGGAGCGCCGGCGGCGAACTCGCTGAGAAATACTTCGACTCTATATTGTCCAGGGATAAGCGGCTCACATACGAGCTCCCACTCACCGTTGACCTGCTGAAAGTTGCGCTCGATAGTTTGACCGCTGGAGCTTGCTTGTGAAATCCGCGCTGTCGGCGCCATATCCTGTTGTTGCTTGCTAACGTTTATGAGCTTTGCACGCATTACAACTGGTTCATCCGCCAAATACATGTCGTCCAAATGCAGACCGATCGCCGGCTGCGCGGCCGCTAAAGGACTAGGCGGAGAGCCCAGAAATTTTTTCAGGTTGATTTGCATCTGCCCCAGTCGATTTAAGAGGTCGGTCAAGACAGCGTCATTATTTTGTAGAGAAGCATGACGTTCGGCGAAGAACGTCTCTCTATATTCATCAGAGAGTTCATATGGCGTGGCTGACAGGCGAGGCACGGTGCCGTCGCCTTCAGCTAAGACTGAATCTGCCTCATCTTTCGAAGGCATCAGATAGCTGGCAGTGAGTTTTCCGGCGACAAAACTGGCCGACTGTAGGGTCGGTTGGCGAGTGCCAACTATGGGCACAATTTTATAGCTCTTTAGATAATCAGCATCCTTCTGATGCGCCTCGACTGCTCGCCTAATTGCCTCGTGGAACTCAAGACGGGCCTCTGCGGCCTTCTTTGGGTCAACACCTGTAATGCCAACGGTGTCCTCAATACGTTGATATTCACCGTTGATATCGACCACTTTGTAGACAGGCAGTAATTGATACGTTGAGGTAAAAGATCGGAGGACGTCCGTGAGATCGATAAACTTTTTCTTGTACCCATTTGCAAGGAAATCCAGTGCATTGATAGAACCACGATAGGGTGTGCCGAACGTAATTAGGGCGCGGCACTTCTTCCATCCTTCAAGCACCTCCAAATAGTAACGCGAAACTAGTCCTCCCATGCTGTGTCCGATCAGCACGACTTTCGCATCAGTGTGTCCACTACTTTCCTGCCATTGGGGCAGCCGCTGGTTGATCAAAGTTTCAAGCTTGAGCGCTGCGCATTTGTTATCGCGGCGCCAATCATAAGGAAACTCGAAATAGTTGGCGGGCTTGGTTTGATCTTGCACATCGCCCTGAATCACATCGAAATTATTTTTGATGAATTCCGAGATGCGACCATATCCATCAATCTTGAAGAACCCGGGAATCAGGTGCGCGTCAGACATGAGTCGCGTGGCGGTGATGCCATCTCCTAGATCCTTACCGCACGAATCGTCTCCACTCAGCACCATCTGTTGAAGCGATGAGCCGCCGCTGATCAAGGCACTCCATCCCGCACTCCACGACAACGCAAAAAGATCTTTACCATCCTTTTGTAAAACGCTACCCATGATGCCGGGAATGAGGACGATCAGGTCGCGCATTGGTGTCTTCTTAGTTGGCATGGTTGTCTCCTAATGGAATGAGTGCTGTAGTTACAGAAGCATTTGGTGGCAGCATGCCCCAAACATAATGGTTGTGAGAAGACCGGCAAACTAACGTCGGTTTGAAGTTGCGAGAAAGAAGTTTAGCGTTGAGTATACCGTGCAGGACCTACTCAAAGGCATGTGGGAGATCCTGACACGCTATCAGTTCGAAAGAATCTCGGAGAGTATATAGACACGAACGTTGTATATCAACAAATCTTCCATCATACGAAGGTTCCGCTGTCAGTAATGACTTGCTGTAACTTATTGAAATGGTGATGCCGAGGGCGGGAGTCGAACCCGCACGTCCTGCACGGACAACGGATTTAAAGTCCCGTGATCGGGCCATTACCTAGTCTTACGAAACGATACAAGCCAGTATTTACGCGCCTAGCGGTCGTCAAGGTATTGCTTCGGCTGGCTTAGTATCAACACGTACCGTCACCATCTTAGCCCCATCTTCTTCATCGTCTGTTGGACTCCATCCATGCCGATCAGTTCAGGGAAGAGGACATAACTCACGAGCAATCGATACAAACTTATTGAGACAGTTTCGTTTGGCGCCCTAACATCCCTTGTTGCTTCGAAGCCCGTATGATATAAGCTCGCCGTTCCTTGCCACTATTCGATAGTTTGGAGTCTCACCGCGTGGAGCAGTTCTTTAGATCAGATCAGGCCTATCCTTCAGTTCAGATGACCGACCTCATTAATCAATGGTGATCTCTGACGGGTATGGCGGCAGAATCAAAATCTCGTAATTTCCTTACGACCAATGGTCCGTTATTGACTGCCGTGGGTGCGCTCTTAAGCGCGCTTGGAATCGTAATCTCAATAATTCTATCGTTCTACTTTTATAACCCAGCTAGATCCAAACCGACCATATTAGTACATCCAGTAAGGACGACTATAGTTGACTCAAGGTTTTTCCCGAACCCGTTCTTAAAATTAACGACTTCCGATAGCCATCTCATTCAAGGCGATGTAACAGCTCTGCGGATTTCTTTCTGGAATGCCGGACCACAACCTATAAAGCCCGAGAATGTGGTTCAGCCGTTGAGGATTGCCTTAAATGATACGGCAGGCAAGATTTTAGATTACAAGGTCTTGAAAATCTCAAGGCCCGATGTTGTAAAGATAGGTCTCAAACCGAGCGAGAATGATCCCCTCCGGGAACTATCAGTTGAATTCAACATTCTTGAAGAGAATGATGGATTTACCTGCGAGGTCATTTACACGGGCAATCCATTATCAACGGTTGAGCCTCTAGGTGCCATCGTAGGAGTAAGAAAAATTGATAACAATGAAACGGTTTTAAGTAATCGAGTCTGGAGGCTGATGTTCTGGCTCATTCTAAGTTTCCTCATTGTGTTCATTATAATCGTGTTCGTAGTTTGGAATGCCGTTACCCTCGCTTTAAGATTTGCTGTTTGGCGACACGCGATTATAAAGAACAAAAACGAGCCTGCGGTCCCTCGTAGCAATCTGTTGAGCTATTATGTCGCCCGTTTTGTCCCACATTTGTCTGTGGTCGCTTTAATCGTGGCTGCAATGCTGATTTCATTTGTTGGACTAATTGTAATTACACGGGAGTATGCGCGCGTAAGAATTGTCGAAAGCGTCCCCCAAGACATTAGGTTTTGAACTCGAAAATGATCACATATATCGACACAATATGGTATATCGCCGCAGTCCTCGGGATCGCACTCATCGCTTGGCTTGTCCGGTCAATCGTTGAGTCTAATCCCGACTCATTTCTCTTAAACGTCACATTTTTTGCGTTCGCGGGACAATGTGTTTTTACTGCGCAAATGATCAGAGAGGGACTGTCAATAGCAGTATTATCGATACTGCTTCCGATTGGGCTTTTATTATTATTATTGCAGGTGTTTATCTTTCGCGTGCAAGCTTTGAAAACGGTGGAACATTATCAACGTATATTGGAAAAGAATAAACTCGTAAGCCTGACGCCCTCTGAGATCGAACATTGGGCCAATATACTTATCAGAATCACCGGCGTGGATTTCTATCCAGAGTTTTACAATCCGATGTCGAAGGGTTTTGGCCGGGGACCGCGGGAGAAGCGAAGAAAAGAGGCCATTTCAATTCTACCGCAGGATTGCTTTAAGTCCGGTGCGGATGGTGTAACAATAGAATCATTGTTAGTTCCGCCAAAAGAGCGACGGTGGTTATGGCGTTCATACGCCCTAACAGCTATATCAGCATGGCTTTTCTTTATCGTGTCTGTTCTAGTTACGTCCCGGCGCTAACCACTGCGAACGTTCTTTGGCTTTCCGTAGAACACCCTGATCTTCCTCCATTGTTCAGCAAACCTAGGCTCAACAGATAGGTTCGCATTTCAGAGTTCGATATTAACTCCGGCCACTGATCAAGACATCTAAAAGTTCTCTCAAGGAAAAGGACAGTTTCAATGACGTTGGGCTGAAATTTTACCGCAACGCGAACTCGATACCGAATTCAACGGCCCAATAGGAAGACAAGAATGCCTATGTCAGATAACAGTTGAACCCCGTACGCAATTCGGGTGGTTTGCGTTTCGCGCGTTGACTTAAGCCAACCCGGTCGTGGCGCGGAGATTCGACGAAACGGCAAATACGTAAACAATATTGGCGTAGCCCGAATAAGACTTACTGCGAGAGTGGCTAGCATTAACATGTTCTCTAGGAGTCCGGGTGACTGGAGACCTCGATAACTTGCCAATAATAAGACTGAAAAAAGTGTACCCTTTAAAGCTCCATATCCGCTCCTGCTGATCCTGGACATTACCAATGATCGAACAGAATGAGGCAGGAATATGCCTTCGGCAGACATCTGGTCCGTACGAAACGCCCTCATCCTACAGAAATCCGCGAGAATAATCCGACCATAAAATATGAAAACGAACCACGACGGAATCAGGCCTATGTTGAGGAGATGCAGCAAAAAGATAAACTCAACCAGTCTGTCAGCCGCAATGTCTATAAAGCTGCCAAAGATGGTTTGGCTCCGAAAGTATCTTGCGAGAATCCCATCTAAAGCATCCATCGACATCACGATGGGCACACCGATTAAAGCCGTAAAGAAAATCTCCGCAGGAGCATCGACGAAGTAAACAACGAGACACAACGCAAAAAGAACTCGTAATGCTGAAACACCTGATGGTATTAGGAGGGAGACGACACGCAAACCATTTGGTGTCTGATCTTGTTCAATTTTCATTCTGATAATCGCACGTACAATACCGAAGCTATGAAAAGGCCCCATGACAAAGCGAATACTCCCACATAGCCACGCCAAAGCCATGTGCGCGAATCCTCTTCGACCTCAAGGGCGTTCACTGTAATGTGATCCTTCTTAACTTCAAACTTGTTGGTTGGTAGAATTGACACTGCTTGTCTTCGACGTTCCTCGCGCGGACCACCGCGGACCCCAAACCGGAGTCGATTCTGATACCATTGTGGGTAAAAATCAATTCCGGTTATACGCACTAAGATTGTTGCCCAATGTTCGATCTCGTCCTGGATTTGTTTCGGGATCTCGTCATCATGCTGTTCAAGAATCGCAGCTCGACCTACCAAATTCTCCGACAGCCGAGTTTTGTAATGTTCTTTTGTCGTCGAGTATTGGGCTTTCATCACCGCAAGTTGAAGGAAAACTATTCCCAATGCGAGTAAATTGAGAAAGATTATTAGCCCGCTCGGCCTTGTAACGTGGTAGAGATCAGCGGTTAACACCGATTGTCCTGCGAAAGCAAAAAAAGTCATATTCAAGAAAAAAGGGTCTGGATCTGACTCGACTTTGCTTCGCACCGCCCACACTACGATGGCGATAAGCAATACGGCAAGTATGTAAACTGCCGCGTTGCCAATTTGAGCGGTTATCGGGTGATTGATGATTTGTTGTATGTCCATAAATGTGAGGGCGTAATAACCAGCGAAAGCAATCAATAAGTGTCGAAATACTTTACCCATAAGAACCGGGTAGAAGTAACGTTGAAAGCTGATCTTCAATGAGCCTGCCAATGCCGATGCAGGATCAAAAAAAGGGTTGGGAAGAGCAGCCAGAACCAGTAACGGTACGAATGATCGCTCTCGGGAAATTCGGAGCCATCGCCAGTTGGCAACTCTCTCAATCTTTCTTTCCATTTCGGCCGTCTGGGCTGATCTTAGGAAATAGCCAAATCCGTATCCTGCTAACTCGCCAATCGCGCCGCCAACTCCAGCCGACAGCCCTACACCTAGTGGACTTAGTTGGCTAGCCGCGAAAAATGTGGCGATCTGTGACGGCCCAGCAAAGGGAGCAATCCCATTGACGAGACTCAGAACAAAGAGTCCCGAATATCCCAAAGATGCCAGCCATTGAATAGGTATCCATCCGGTCCACAAGGCTACGGTCATTCCGACGATTAAGCCGAAGATTAGAACTGTAACACCAAGACTAGTGGCTTTGGTCATGGTTGCCAAAGAACAATATCGTTGTGCAAATGAGTTCGGATTAGCGGTTTTTATCTTGCAGCAAACTGCCTGAACAAACATCCAACGTGAATTGGAGACGGGCGTTTGCTTCTGCGAGGCAAACTCCTAAACAAAAAACACCCGTAGACGGAAGAATCCGCGAGGGTGTGAGCGCTCTTTTTTAACCGGCACAAATGATTTTAGTAAGAGTAGCTAATAAGATTCACAGATTCGATTTTTACTATCTACGTACAACGATCGAATTACAGAATGTGGGAACAGAACCCGTACTCTTAAGAAACCTATTACCCGTGTGCAGAGGCTGAATTAGCGAGCGTGCGAGGACGCAGAAACTACTGGATTCAGCCGTCATTAAGACGAGGGAGAGTAGACTCCGATTTGGCCAAAAGTCAAGGCTGTGAGGCGCTTACCTCGTGAAGTGCACCTAATCATGTTCTGCATCTTTGTTAAGTCCCGTGTTTGGGTCAATACCTAATCTTATGAACGATCAGTATTTACGCGTTTAGCTGTCGTCAATGTATTGCTTCGGCTGGCTTCGTATCAACACCCCACCATCTTAGCCCCAAACCTTTATCACGCGTTGATTAAATTTTCACGACCTCTCAAGTTCCCGCAGTTGGGTAATCGTCGCAACTCCTTTGATATGTTAATCACTTATCTTTGTCGTCTAAAGTCGGCACGTGGTATAACCCCGGCGGTCGAAATCAAATAAAAGCGGTTCGTTTAATCTAGATTTCATGCAACCAAACATTGATAAGAAGGCAGCATACAAAGACTTTACTCAGCGGCTGAAACTCCTTATCGGGAAAAACCCTCAACTAATAACCACCACGCTTAGCAATATCTTCACAATGCGACTTGTCGGCAACAAGACGCATGGAGACTTGGCGGAAATCGCGATGGCTGAATTCATCAGTCAGTACATGTATGACTTCAAATCTATTCATGTCGGAAAGGACTTATTCAGAGCAAAGCAAAGTGAAGAGGATATAAAGATCATAAATGAAGTGACCCAAGCCGAATTTTCCGTTAGTCTCAAGGCCTATGGTGACGGTCCGTTGCAGTTGTCTACTGACAAGCAGAGTCTCATGTATACGATGCTGGCTAAAGGTGGCCCGGATATACGAGACAAAGCAGCGATTTCAGCTATCCTTAACGATCCAGTCTTTGACAATTTTAAGAACATAAATGTCTTGCCGCTCATCTATGACGAAAAGAATCTGCGGTGCAATATACTGGTTTTTGATTTCGACAAGGCCAAGGCTGAGGCGGCGCGTGTCACACTGATGGAGGCAGGAGCGGGAAAAAGAAAACACCCGGTCTATCGCTTCTATGACGGGCAAGGCGATTACATCTGCGAAGTACGCTACGGCGGAGCTACCGCAAACGCATTGCAGCGGGGATTCTGGACGCACACAAAGAACGCTTTCAAATACTTTGACAGTCTCACCGCCGGCTGGATTGATTATTCACTCAATACCGTTCTAGTGAAACTCTTTTCGCACGCCTTGCTTTCAACTCAAAAGACACATGAGCTTGTTTTAGAAGAACTGCGCAAAGACATCGAAGATCAAAAATTAGGAATCGAAACTAACAAATGACTATTCAGGCTCAGCTTGCTTCGTTTGAAGACTTATTGACGGATGCTCCCCCTACGGAGGGAATAAAATATGCTGGCTCAAAGCTGAAACTTCTACCGCACATTCTGCGATTAGCAAGGCAAGTAAAGCCACAGACTATCTTTGATGGATTCTCAGGAACTACCCGCGTGTCTCAAGCCTTTGCACAGTCTGGTTATAGGGTTATCTCAAACGATGTGGCCGCCTGGTCTAAGACTTTTGCCACTTGTTACTTGCTCAATCGTTATCCCCAAGAACACTACAGGGCTTTAATTGACCAATTAAATGCGCTACCAGGCAGAGATGGATGGTTTACTGAACATTACGGCGGCGATGTAAACGGCTCAAAGTCTGCCAAAACCGCAGACGGATTAAAGAGACCGTGGCAACGACATAACACGCGGAAACTTGATGCTATTCGGGAAGAAATCGAACGGCTCTCATTAGATGATTGCGAGAAGGCAGTCGCCTTAACGAGCCTCATTTTGGCTATGGATGAAGTAGATAGTACGTTAGGCCATTATGCAGCTTATCTAAACGAGTGGTCACCGAGATCCTACCGGCATTTAAAGTTGAAGATTCCGAGATTGATTCCCACAACAGCCGAACACGAGGTTTATCAAAGCGATATATTCGACACTTTACGCTCTGTTGTTTCCGATCTGGCGTATTACGACCCCCCGTACGGTTCAAACAATGACAAGATGCCGCCTTCTCGAGTGAGGTATGCTGCTTACTATCACCTCTGGACATCCATATGCTTGTTTGACAAGCCGCAACTGTTTGGGAAGGTGAATCGCCGCGCGGATACATCCGATCTGATTGGCTCTTCCATCTTCGAGGAATATAGAAAAAATGAGCACGGGCGGTTCATTGCCGTTCAGGCTATAGAGAACCTTCTACAACAGACCAATAGTAAACACATCATCTTGTCTTATAGTTCTGGCGGTAGAGCAACCGCCGAAGAATTGAATGAAACAATTAGCAGAATAGGGAAGCTATTAGATGTTGTGGAGGTTGATTATCGCCGCAACGTCATGGGTGGAATGCGTTGGACACATGAGTGGGTACGAGAGGCCGAACACTCCAATAAGGAATTCCTGTTTCTCATTGAAAAATAGTTAGCAAGCAAGCGGTGGAAAAGCGCATCGCTTCGAAGCGGGTGGATTTTCACTACGCACCAAACGATCCAATTATGCCAGTTAAAGGATTCAAGATTCTTTAAATTTCATGATCAGTGCGTTCTGCTCTTTATCGAGTTTTACGGATAACGGGACGAGGTCAGTGCCAATTGCCTACACACTTCGCGCAGTTCCGTCACAACACCGTCACAAGGTACCTTTGTTCCCAGAACTCCAGATGAATAATCTTGAGCTTCGCTCGGTAATCCAATCATTAATCGAGCAGGCAGGCGTCAAGAATCAAGTCATCTAAGTTAATCTTTGGACCGAAGAAGGCCATATTCTTTTAGCCTACTCATTAAAGTCTTTTTGTCGATCCCAGCTGCCGTTGCCATCCTCGAAAACACTCCTCCATGGTGTTCCCCCAAAGCCGTGAAGTAAGCTCTCTCGAATTCCGTGCGCGCTTCACGAAACGTACGACCGTTGATGATCGAATGAATGTCTTGCGGTTGCAGAGGTGAATCCAGAGATCCCCGTTCTTCTATGATGTCCGCAAGAAGCTCGACGGTAAGCGGGGTGTCTCCGCATAGTACATGTGCAAGCATAAGAATGCTCTGGAGCTCTCGGATGTTGCCAGGCCAGTGTCTTGCGTACAAGAAGTCAATTACTTCCGGACGAAGGTTCGTCTGAACGTGTTGCTGTTTTCTCAAGAAGTATTCAACCAATTCCTGGAACTCTTCACGTCCCCGATCTCCAAGTCGTGGGACATTGACGGTGGCTTGCGCTAGCCGATGAAAGAGGTCCTCACGGAATCGTCCTTCATGGACAAGCGATTTGATATCCCGGTTGCTGGCACCGATTATCCTGATGTCGACCTGCTCCTCTCGGTCGCTGCCGACGGAACGCACTGTGCCCTTGTCCATTAGGTGCAAGAGGACACTCTGAACTTCCAGTGGTGTATCGGCAATCTCGTCAAGGAAGAGCGTCCCCCGGTCAGCATTACGAACCAGTCCATAACGGTCTCTCGTCGCTCCAGTAAAGGCCCCCCTTTTGTGACCGAACAGCTCCGTGAGCAAAAGCTCTCTCGGAACAGCCGACAGGAGGACAACGACAAATGGACCATTTGCGCGAGCGCTCCACAAGTGCATGCGTTCAGCCAAAAGCGTTTTCCCAGTCCCTGTCTCGCCGGTTATCAGGCATGGTAGGTCACTGGCAGCGATCTTGCGTGCCTTTTCGATTGTAGTTCCCATCCTTGAGGTCTGAAGGAAGATCATTTCCTCGTAGTTTGGGATTCTTTCGACCGTGAGAGGTTTGACATCACTCGCCTCAGCGACTATGGCCCTGGGACCAACGTCAACAGTTCGTTTAGAAGCAGGTGACAGATCATCTTCTTGAGGAGCCGGGGGCGCTGATGGTATTGATCGATCAGATCTGATCGTCACGCGAAAGGCTTCCCCCAGCTCTTCGAAATCGGGATCTGAATAGCCGCCACTGCGAAGTGAGTCGATCATTCGTCTAATGCCCTGTCCAATTCCTTCATAACCAGGGGAATAACGCATCATCTCGGCAAGCACGGCGTTGCGGGCGACATGCTGCATTTCGCCGGCTCTCATACGTTCCAGCGTCACACCTGGTGGTAGGGAACCGGGCGATATGACCTCGATTCGGTCATCGAAGATGAGGATCCTCACGGGTGCTTTGATGAAATAGTCCCGATGAACTAGGGCATTGACAACTGCTTCTCGGATAGCTGCTAACGGATACTCATAGATATCTTCGCGCGTTTCCGAGGGCGTACGGGATTGCGCCCGGGTATTGCGACGGATGAATGAAAGGCTCTGATCAACAAGTTCCGGAATCGTACCGTCAGCGCCAAGTCGATCCTCGTGCAAATCGGTCTCGGGGGACACGTCTGTACCTGGAAAGCGAACGAGGACCACGCCAGCGTGGGGAATATGACGCTGCGCCTCCACACCGAACATCAGGAGTCCCGCAACAGTTGCCAAGTCAAGTCCATCTCGCCTTGAAATGCAGCAATACCTAAGTAACACCGCTTGGTCATCCAAGTTGGCGATTCCCGGTTTTTCTCGAGCCACCCTTTCCCTGAATTCAGAGATCTTACGGCGTGAAAAGACATTATCGGCGTCTAAACTATCTGGTTTGAATGTGCAGTCTGCGAAAGTGGTGGTCTCTATAGACTGATCATGGAATATCGAGAAGTGCGGTTTTATCCGATCACCATGACGAACCAGGCACCGGCCGTCTGATAGGCAAACCTTGATTTCGGCTCGTGGAACGCTTACGACGACAACCTTGCAGCCGTTAACTGTTAGCACTCGAGGGGGCTCAACAGTAAGTTCAGGATTGCACCTACGGTGGCTCGTGGCTTCGTGGACTGCGTTGACCATCTTGTCCGTACTTGCGGCGCCCTGAATCTTTCCCTTCCTAGCGCCCAGTATCAATACCCCCCCTTTGGTGTTCGCTAGAGAGGTAAGCGCCTCGGCGATCTGAAGGGAGGTCGCGGAGTCAGGAAGCAAGTGGGTATTCTCTGAGTTGCCTGACTCGACAGCAGCAGTTATGCCACTTCGTTCTCGCTCCAGCGAGACAACGAGATCCTCTGCCTCACCGAGGTCTTCGAGTTGAATGAGAGTTTGCTCAAAAGTGGGAAGGCCTGGCAGTGCTGAAGCAACGGCTTCGCGGGTCATGAGAGCGCCTGAACTACGGAAAAAAAAGCAATATGCCTCGGCCGATCGGTCGTCGAGCAGGGTAAGGTACCAAATAGGAATGTAGTTGTGGCCCTTTACCTTGCCAACAACAACCCTTGACCGACTGTGGCGTTTCCGAAGATCCCCCTTCAATCTCGAAAGAAGTGATTCCTCGGTTGGTAATACCTCAGTCCGCTCGAAGAGGGAAACTATATCGGGGGATTCCAGAAGTACGACACCTTTTCCTTCAGGCGCCTTGCGGAACGCAGTGTAGTTGTCCCGAACTTCGGAAGTCACGCCTGACAAGGCTATAAGCAACCCGATCGTCCTTCGATCCATCGCGCGCTGCTTGTAGAGCTTGCCCATGAAGCCGTCCCAAACCTTCATATCTACCTGCCTCGCGGTGGCCTTACACTCTCCGAAGACAGGAGTGGAATCGGTCTCCGGGGGAATTGGGGGAGACTTGGCGATCACATCAAGTTCTTCTCCACTACGCCGCTGGCGGGTCCGTACGTCGGTGTAACCCAACCGACAAAGGACATCCTTGGTAATATCCTCTAACAGATGTCCGCGGGTCTGAGGATCCTTAGCCGCTAGGATGAGGACCATATCGTCTGTCGTACTATGTTGCGCTTGCCTCATCGTCTTTGGTCCAGTCAGCTGTGGACTTAAGGTGCTTTTATCGATTCATCAAAGATGACGGACCCAGTTGAGAGAGGTTCCGCGTCAGGTTGCTGTGGCGTTATGTGTTTCGGCGCGTAGTAAAAAACAAAAAAGGCAAGTAACAGGAATTCAATAAATGCCGCCACTACAAAGAAGAGAGTCTTCTGTTCATTGTTATCAGAAAAGAAGTTGAACAAAATGTTCAATAGCATCACGAAAACACTAGCCAATATGAATATCCGCGTCACTCGATGTTGAGCTATCTCGTAAAACAAGTACAAGCAGAACACTGATCCAAGACAGATAGATGCGAGGGTTGGACGAGAAGCGATAAACCCAAAGGAAAGTCTATATAAAATAGCTACTAAGCCATCCCAAAAGATTTCTTGCAACCTATTTGGATAACCTTGGCCCATCCAATCATTGTAGAGATAAAGATAGTCCACCAAATAGATGCACACGAGTACAATTTGACCTACATAATTCCATGACCTCACCGTAGATGGTGAAAAGATGTCATATAACATCGAACCAAGAAGGGCAGGATAGAGGAGGTTGTAAATGAGACCGCGCCAAGCTTCTTTCTTTCTGAAGTACATATAGCACCACTGTAGACTTATGGCTTAAAGGACTTACCTCGCATCAGCACCTGAGTTTCTATTTTTTTGATTCCGTATACTTTCTTTAAATACTGAATAGCCGTGTTGGGTTCAAATTGCTTACATGAATAGACATCAACACTGATGAATTTCTGTTCGGAATAAGTATGAACACTAATGTGAGATTCAACGATAAAAATGAATCCCGAAATGCCAGCAATGGGCTTTTTACTGAACTGAATGATGTGTGGAAAACCCACCTTGGTCATCCCAATCTGTTCGGGAAGCCTATTGAGTGTTTTGTAAAGCAAACCGACATCCGTGAGTCTCTTAGAATCCGCTCCGTATCCGTCGAGTATTAAATGCAGCCCGTAAGACCGGCCCCTCGTTCCTTCACGTGTTGACTTAGCCATTCTAATTTCTTTGACCTTTTCTGAGAGCTAACTCCGAATTGAATTCATCGCATCACGAATGGGCGCTTGGGTCGTATTGAAAAAAAACACTCAGCGACGCATCACTACAACTGCTATAACCGTCCAAAGCGTTGATCTCACGCGGCGTTTCTGGCTAATCACTGAGTGTCTCATCAATGTTGTCGTTCTAATGCACCCACGGTTGAGGCAATGCCAATCGGTTCACGACAATCGGCAAATGATGAAGGTCAGAATTCGGACCACAAGGCTAGATTCGTTGCGAGTTTGCGAGGACGCAGAGGCTCGGGACTAGCCTTAGATTAACTCGGGCGGGAGGTTATTCTTGTTGCGAAGAAAAGTCAACGAATCAGCTTTGGAGTAGATTTACATGAGGCAACAGGCGCAGGCGCGGCGCGCTCGCAACATCGCGGGTTATTGACGTGAGTTGTCTTGAGGTGGTATTCGACTCTCAACCTAGATATCGTTTCCAATCCATCAACCTGAGCTTCGCCGAATCTCGGGGCCCAGCGATCCTCAAAGGACAGATTTTGCTGCAAGCCACAAATTAGCGCCTGCAGGAGCAAGCGCATGTCTGTAAGTACGGCCCATTGACAGTGAGGCTGGATTTGTTCTCGAATTAATCAGTCGATCCTGCGAAAAGTATTGTCATGAGACTGAAAAGTGAAACCGTTTGAAGTTGAAGAAAGTTTTCTGGAATCATATTAAATCAGCCAAAAGTTGCTCGGCATTTTGATAGCGCAGGTCGCGGTCCTTCTGAAGCAGTTTCTTAATCACAGCGCACAATCTGTCCGGCAGGGTTGATATCAATTCTCGCGGATCAGGTGGTGCAAGCTCTACAATGTTGCGCAACACGTTTACGCGCGGAAGTGCATCGTTCAGAAAGGGATGCTCTCCCGTCGCGCACTCATACATCGTTACACCTAGCGAAAATAGATCGGACCTGGGATCTAGATCGCGGGACGCAAGCTTGATCTGTTCTGGCGAGAAGTATGCCGGCGTTCCCACCGGTGCACTGTCCACGAGACTCAGCGCCTCACCGTCAAGATCTAACGCTAAGCCCGCGTCAATAAGCACGTACGTCGAAGATGTCTGCTGCATTACGTTCATAGGCTTTACATCTCGATGTACATAGCGGCGGGCCGCAAGCACCCGCAGCGCTTCCCCGACACACCGGCCCAGTGCGAACACATGCTGTGGCAACATCGGAATTCGGACTGACGCCAGAGGAACGCCATCGATATATTCTTCTAGAAAATAAAGTATTTTCTCGCCGGTCGGCACAAGGAGTTCACGCAGAGAGATCGGGCCAAATTTCGGCAAGTAGCGGGAATCGCAGCGTTCCATAATTTCAATTTCGCGTGCGACACGCCGTAAAGCGCGGTTGCTAGCCATTATTGCCTTTAGGACATATGCCTGACCTTGAAAAGCACATGCCCAAACGCTCTTTTGCCCGCCGATCTTGAGGAGCGGCCCCAATGCTAAGCCGGGACAATCCGCCACAAATATCTGCCCGTCAATCTGACTCAGTTGCATCTTACTGCACTCCTCAAAGTACTGGCTGGCCGACAAAGTCAGCAGCGAAATGCCCACAGTTTTCGGGTGCGTAATCCAACCGTGGACTCCGGGTGATTACATGCTGGTTTGCATCGAAGTGGAGATACTCCGCCCGAAAGCTACGACGTTGCCATCCTGTAAGAAGCTCTATTGTCAATCCAACCGCCAAGCTCGCGAGCACGCCGTTCGCCCAAACTACTTGGGGTCTTCCACCAGCGGCTCCATAGAGCTCTGCCTCCTGGCGCAAGTTCTCGTCCGTGAGGAAACCAAGACAGCGGAAACACGGACCGTCAGGTAATGACAAAATTACCTGCCCTGTCATATATGGCTGCTCGTCCACCAAGTGAACGTCCATACCAATATCGATCAGCGGCGTGAGAAATCGTCGCGCATTGACTTCTAGGTCTTGCCGCGCGGCATACGAATCGACGCAGCTGATTACGACGTCCGCCTCTCGTAGTGCTTCGGCGGCCAGTTGCCACTGCGATGCATATGCGTATACCTCTGCAGAGGGATTAATACTTAGAAACAGTCGGCGCGCAATCTCAACCTTTTCTACCCGCACTTCAACGTCAGCAGCAGTCGCGCCAACGAGTCGATTGAGATTACTCAACTCAAGCTTGTCTGGATCAAAGAGCAGCACTCGACCGATGCCGATGTGCGCGAGTTGTTGGGCAACATGTGAGCCTCCACCACCGAGGCCCACAATTCCGATGGTCGCATCCCTGAGCAGGTCCGCCGAATTAGGGCCGAGGAACGACTGGCGAGTATGCCGATTTGTCATGAGAGCACCCTTACGCCATCACCTACCGAGGTTATGCGCGAAACGTCGATCCCTGTTGTTTCTAACGCCGTACCCCACACACGAGCGTATGCGTGATCCATACTCAGAACCAGCGCTCCGTGCAAACGTTCGGGACAAACATTCACGAAACAGGGCATCAGCTGCTGCATTTCACGTGCATCGACCTGACTCATACGAGGCACACCAGTATGCTCGTGGACATGGACGTGAAATAACGTTGCACGCTCGGCCAATGCTAGCTGCATTCCCGTTCTGATTGTGGTGCCATCAAAGCGTGCTCCAACTGACTTGTCGGGTATATATCGGTCATCATCTATAGCGACGTACCGGTACCCAAGCAATAAGTATCCAGAAGGTACTTTGACTTGCGTGCAGCACAAGAAGCCGATCCGTTCAAAGGCAAATGGATGTGGCCGGCGAAGGTCCATAAGCATCGTTTCAAGGAGCGTTGTGGTCACCCGCAATCGGATCATGATCTCAACCCTTGTAGATGACCGATCAATAATTCAATGGGTCGCAATCCGTTTGGGACACGCCATGAATACGCAAACCAGTTACGCTCCAGAATGCGGACATTCTGCGTGTTCCAGTTTCGACCGGTTGGAGCGTTTACCACCATGGCAAAAAATAATCGGTTTTCGTAGCCGTCTCGTGCACCCACACAAAGCAAGCAATCCATCACGTCCGGATTGCATCCTGCCGGCAGTCGTAATGAGGGCAGGTAAGCGTAATCGATACCGGCTTCAGTGCATGCACGCGCTTCGTGACAAAGCGCACGCAACTCATCGAGATCTGCTGTGGTGATCATCGCTAAGAGGATGCTCCCGCGCGTGGGTGGCTTACGAACCGCTCCCCGCCTTTCAACACGACACGTCCGTCATCACGCAGCGGAGTCAATGTACCATCGATTATTTGCTCAACCTCGTATGCTGCCGGAATGGCAGCTAGAGCCTTCAATTCAGAGACGGCAATGTTTCCTCGATGAGTCGTGAAGCTCTTATTGTCGACGGTGATCGTCACATCAGGCCCAGTTTGTGGATGATCTGCGGAGTTCGGTTGTGTCATAAGTCATATTCTCCTTTTGTGGGCCGCCAGCCCTTCTTTCGCCAGTCAGCCGATCTGCGGATTAGCGTATCGCAGTCGAAAAAAAATTGCAAGCTTTCTTAGAGGAGCCCAACTCCTACATCTGAACCTATAAGGGTGCCGCGCTGTTGTAAACGTACGCGTGCGGCGTCGCGTGACACCTCATATGCGTCACACACGATCTGAATCAGTTCTTGACCATCTTCAGAGAATAAGCCGAACCTTGCCACTGTCAATTGTCGCAGGCGAAGGAATTCTATGATGGTAGAAGCCAACGCCGTTGCTGGCATGAGAAATGCGCCACACGTGTATCCTGCTTGCCATTCCATCCAATCCGTTTGCGTAGCCTGCGAGATGTCGGCACGTGTACACTTGTTGGACTTTGGCAGTGCTTGGTCTTCGAAGAGATAACCGGATTGCTCACCATCGAAGAGGAAAGAGTGAAAATGCACATGGCCGAGTTCGTGGGTCAGAGTAGTTCGAAGGCGGTTGCTCATGCGTTTGTCTATAGTCAGCGTCTTGGAAATCCGAACTTTTGGGCGTCGATGAGGAATAAAGTCGGTCACCCCTTCTACTTCCCCGTCTTCACTAGCAAGATCGGCGTAAAGATCGAGACTCTCGGTTAGGCTTTCAACCAGAACTGTGAGATCGTCAGTCGTGATTGGATAGCTCGCGGTACCATAACGCGTCTTCAGAAACGACGTAACCAACTGCTCGCACTCCTCATCGAGTTCCGCTGGTAAATAATGTGGGCGACTGGCGAATCTGCCCGTACGATCTTTGACCCATTTCATTTGATCGTCTTACGGAATGCGCGGAATGCACGTTCAACGGTTTGGGGATCAGAATCGCTCAGCCGGACGGCCAAATCTTTTGGGATGGTACCCGCGGCAAGGACCAAGTAATCTTCTGAGAGGCTAAGTTCTTTGGCGAATTGCGCGATCAGATATTCTGAAGGAGGATTTCTGCGATCACGCTCAATGTCGTTGAGATATTGAGGCGAGATTGGCTCTCCATCCTCTTTCTTGATTCGTGCAGCGAGAGTTTTTTGACTGACCCCCAGCTTCTTACGGCCTTCAGCGATAATTTGCCCGAATGACATAATCTTGTTATCTGCTGATTAGCGTATCACGGACAGCGTTCACACGTAAATGAGTAATACGCCAACGCTCCAGCCACCGAGCAACCGAAATATTGCACGAAAAGCATTGCCAATATTTGTTCTGATGACCTGTTCAACGGCTCATGGGTCAAGCACAGCTAAAGACATCAACAGAACCTCCCCGACAAGCTGACCTTAACGACTGTGCGACCTTGGTCCGGCTTAAACGACCGTTGCCATTTCCAAATATCGACAAAAAGCGTTCGCGAGTTCGATCTGGTGCGGAGTCTTGCATTGCACCTCGAATAGCGCCGGACTGGCAACCAACACCGTGAGGCACTGCGCTCGTGATGTCGCTACATTCAGTCGATTGGAACTGTAGAGAAATTCCATTCCTCGCGGAGCGTCCTCAGGAGTTGAGGTTGCCATTGAGTAGATCACCACCGGAGCCTCCTGACCTTGAAACTTGTCAACCGTTCCAATTCTGGCTCCCGCTGGAAGCCGCTGGGCCAGTGCTGAAACCTGAGCGTTGTATGGAGCAACAACTAAGATGTCATTAAGTGTTAGCGGTGCAGTTTTGCCTCTTCTATTGGTCCAGGTTGTACCATTTCGAAGAAGTCCCACCACCATATTCCCAACGGTTTCCGCCTCTTCAGGTGACTCGCTCTGATTACCGTTATGAGCAACGGGAATAAAGCGCAACCCGGTTCCGTCAAACGGTCCTTCAGTGTTTATGCGCTGTGTTGCATTCTCTGGCCGCGGCATCAGTCGGTTGTCGTAGAACAATTCTGAAGTGAACGCACAAACATCTGGATGAAGACGCCAACTTTCCGACAAAAACAATCCCTGATCTTCGCCGATTGTTGAGCGGCCGTTCAACAAGTGAGAAAGCGCCGATGCGTCAGCACCAGGCGGGTGTACTCCCCGTTGCGGTTGATCAAGCTGCTGGGGGTCACCTAACAAGACAATACTCTTAGCTGCCGGCGAAGCGGCCAGCACATTTGCTAATGACATTTGGCCCGCCTCATCAACGAACAACACGTCGACCGTATCGTTCAATTCGGGGCGCGCCCAAAGCCAGACACTTCCGGCAATAACTTGCGCCTTACCCTCCTGGAGAGACTTGACTACTGCATCATTGTTCTTCGCGCGTGTCACCAGGTCGTCTTCACAACCGTCGTCTGTATCGACTTTCTGAATTGCCTTAAAGTCCATCCCTCCTTCTTTGGCAGCCGTACACGTATCTTTAAGAAGTTTGCTAATGACCTTGTGACTAACACCTGTGATTCCGATTCTTAATCCACTTCTTACGAGCTCGACAATCATGCGAGCGCCGGTGTAAGTCTTCCCGGCACCAGGGGGACCTTGTATCGGCAGTGCCGTTTCATCAAGAGCGACTACAACTTTCTTCGCAACATCAACCACGTCCTGATTAGCCGCCGCAATTTCGCGAAGCGTGCTTTCTTGTAAGCCAGGTAACTTCCGAAGCAACAGCTCTCGAGCGGCCCTAAAAGGACCGTCGACATGAATTCCGTTGTCTGCCACCCACGATCCTAACTGCAGAAGACTTTCGCGCAGTACTGTAGCGTTGATGATATCGTGTGGAATTAGCGCAGTAGGATGAGGAGTAGTGGACGAAGCGCTTCGTTTGATATCAATCGTTAATGCTCGCTCGTCGATTTCAACGATTTCTCCAACACCACTTTGCGTTTTAGGATCGTGAACGGAAGGCGCCCTATCAATCGCATGATCTTGTAACGGAAATCGATACCGATGAACGAGTGAGCGTTTAACCAGAGCTACGACCCCATCGTAAACAAGGCCTCCGAGTGCACTCTTATCTTCCTGCAGCTCCTGATCTGTTAAAGCGCAGAGCCGAAAGTACTCCCACCATGCCGACTTATCTTCGCGGCGATGCCACTCAAGCAATTGCGCCAACAACCAACGCGCTTTTTGCTCTTCGGTCCTGGCATCCTCTTCAACTGGTATATCCGCGATCAGACGAGCCTCAACCTCGCGAACTCGTTCGAGATAAGCAGAAAGATCTTCTTTAGCTTCACCTGCTTTCAATTCTGGTCGTGGTAAAGGTCCTTTAGTTTTTGCCTCCAACTCCAGTCGTCGTTCTTCTAACCAATCTCGTAATCGCAACGCTGAAATGCAATCGTCGCGGTTATAGCCTTCAATCTGTTTCTGAATCTCGGCGAAATCTTCCTCGTTAGGACCAAATGCGAGCACGGCTTGAAGAGTGTTCCGAGCTAAGTTTGCATCAACTAATGGAACGTCGCGGTTGAACTCATAGAGGGGTTCAAGTTTTTTGAGCGAGTAGCTTTCAACCGATGCTCGGAGCGACTGTTTGATCACACGGTAGAGATCGACGAAGACCTCTGCCCTCAACATTTCATCTACTTCATCCGCACATATCGCGTGCCGCCCGGTCATGCGCTTGATCGCTGTTTCCTCATATGCACCATAATGATAAATGTGCATGTCAGGGAACTCTCGACGTCGTTGGCACATGATTGCGATGAAACTCTCGAAAGCTGTCTTTTCGTCGGTCCGCTTCAGCGCCCATGTAGACGCATAGGTAGGGGTTCCGCCATTGGCAGAGAGAGTTAATACGCCGAAGAGATATTCAAGCCCCTGATCGAATGCGAACGCATCGCCTTCGAAGTCGAGAAAAACGTCTCCCGGTGACGGCAGCGGTAGTGAGCAAAGACCTCTATTGTTTTCTGGCGGAACAAACAATTCGTAGATGTAGCGACCCTCATCCTCGCCCTGAACCTGCAAACGTGCCTGCTCGCGAATATTTGTCAAAGCCTGGGCTCCGATGCCTTCGATAGGACCGGGTTCGAGGCTCGCGAGAGCATGAACCGTCTTGATGTCACACGCAACCAATCTTTTTCGCTGATTCCTTGATATTCCTGACACCAGCGACAAGTGATCGTCCGCGCGCCAGCGATCGTCGCAGATGCTGAACCAGCTACAGATTCCGCAATGGTCTATAGGTTCAGGATAGGTCGCCGCTTTTGCCTGACTAGCATTCTCAAATTCGCGTCGGACCTTTCGAAAATATGAGAGATAACGATGAACGGAAAATCTCTCAGAGTGTGATTCGCCTCCAAGAACCACATGCATGTAGTCCGGTATGACGCCTTGAATTTCTGATAGGAGATCCGAGTAAAAGCTGAGCTGGATAATGGCCCGGGCTTTGGTTGAACGCGCCAGCTTGGTCTCGATGACCTCGTACGACCAACCGTTATGTTCACCCGGCTTTTCAACTCTAATCAGAAAGTCCGCCCGACCCTGCCATTGCTGCGAGCTAAACGCCGCTTGATAAATGGCCTGAGCACCATTGCGGATCGCGGCGACTGTTTCCGCTGCCGCATCCTCCCATGAAGGTCCTTGCGCTATTCGCGTGACCTGAAGATTCTGTTCTTCGGTCAAATAACGCAGATACTTTTGTTCATGGGCCAACCCAAGTTTGACGAGCAAATCGAGGCCCGGATCAGCGAAGAAAGGTCTTTTGATTTGGCCAGCAGATTCCGCTCGATCTAGTGCAGTTAAATGCTGACACGCAAGGAAATTTGCGAGGGAGGTTGGGGAGAACATTTTAGTCTTAAGACCTGCGCCTAAGAGTGTCGCGAACGCAGTTATCCAGCTAACTTGCTGGGCCTGCAACTATTATGGTGGCGTATGGCGAAACATTACATTGGTCCTATCATCGGCGATAGTGGTTGAGGTTAAATCTCGCGAATCATTATGCTTTGCTTGTGGAATCAGACAGCTTTTAACGTACCGTTCATTTCTTCGATCCTCCCGCTCAGAACTAATCTCTGAACCTGAAGGTCGATGAGCGCCTTCAGTTGCGGACTTGTTGCTTGAAAACCAAATAGTCGCGCGACTGCTGTGGGTATTTCACTTCTTGCAGCTCCATGGCTGGCTTGCAGCACGGACAATATCGCCGCATGAATCTCAACAGTTGGTAGGTGCTCAGGCTTTCTTAACGTCGGTGACGTGACGTTTGCTCGATTTCTAACACGTACATCACAGTTGGGCAGCATAAGACATCGATCTACCCTGATGCATGACTTGTTTGTTTCAAGCGCTCGTATTGCACGAGCAACCGCGTCATGAATTCGCGAGCCTGCGCGACCTTTGGACCAAAGCGTTCGAACACGAGTGACGATTTCTTCATCGTAAATAGGACCTTCATGTTCGACTATACGCAGCACGATCGCGGCCATGTCCTGCGTATACAACTCATGCGGGTCAACGTTAGTGGGAACGACGAACACAGCCTCGCTGTATGGCCCTGACAACTGGGTCAATCCTCGATTATCCAGTTCAAGTATCGTTTCTCGCTCGAGACCATCCTCCGATTCGCTAATCACCACAAAACGAGATGTTGGCAAATCGACGTCCATTTCGCTTATCGCAATCCTGGCTTGCTCGATAGCCTCACCTACTCTACTCAATTGCTCTGACGGCCTCTGAAACCAGTCAGTACTCCAAATGCGATGGATGATCCAGCCATGGTCCTTGAGAACCGCTTGACGTAAGCGATCTCGATCGCGAGAAGATCGGGAACTGTGATAAGCGGCTCCATCACACTCGATTCCCAAGACATATCGACCGGGTTGATTAGGATCTATCACTGCCAGATCGATAAAGAATCCTGCAATACCGACCTGTCGATGAACTTGATATCCCAAAGACTCAACTGCTTCGGCCACAGCCTCTTCGAATGGTGTTTGTTCCTCCGCATCGGTTGATGTCGAAATGGCAAGTCGACCCGTTTGAGCAAAGGACAGAAAAGTCTTGAAAGCCGCCGCTCCCCGACTTCGAGCACGTTCAAGGTCGATGTCGTCAGCCGTGATTGACGAAAAGATCTCACAACGGAGTTTGGCTCGACTAATCAGAACGTTGAGGCGACGTTCTCCACCCTCCAAACTGAGCGGACCAAATCCCATTGCCATGTACCCATTTGCGTCTCTGCCATATCCAACCGAAATAAAAATGACATCGCGCTCATCGCCTTGAACATTCTCCAGGTTCTTCACAAAGAACGGTTCGCGAGGATGCGCTGAAAAGAATGATTCGACGTCAGGATTCTCCCGCCGCAGTAATTCCAACTCGTCCTGAATCGCTTGCCGCTGCTGTAGCGAAAACGTCGCCACTCCCAAACTCTTTTGACTGTTCTCGCGCGCATGTTTCAGGACAGTATGGCACACAGCTTTTGCTTCGACTTTGTTTGTTCGTGAAACACCCCGATCGTAAACACCGTCACGAATGTGATTAAACTTGAGTCCAAGACTGCCTGACGCCGAGAAAGGACTGGGAACGATGTAAAGCTGATTTTGATAAAACTGATTGTTCGAAACCGCAATCAATGAGTGGTGACGACTCCGATAATGCCACCTGAGCATAGACGACGATAATCCGCGAGCGGAACACAAGCCCAAAATACTTTCGATGTCTTGCGCTTGCGCTGCTTGAGGTTCATCAGCATCTTCGGAATCATTTGAATCATCAACGTTTGACGTAAGGCGATTAAAGAATCGAGTCGGCGGTAACTGCTTGTCATCGCCTACAACGACGATCTGCTTACAACGCGCAATGGCGCCCAACGCATCGACTGGCAAGACCTGACTTGCCTCGTCAATCACTAACAAATCAAATTCGACAGCTCCCGGTGCCAGAAACTGCGCAACCGAAAGAGGACTCATCATAAATACTGGCTTAATCGCCTGGACCACAGATCCCGCATCCTTCAGAAGACGACGAACTGGTCGATGTCCACGCTTTCTTTCCATTTCAGCCCTAACGATTCCAGCAGCACCAACGCCTGAATCGCGAGGAGGAAGTCGGTCGTAATGCGCCACGAGAGTGCGATACTTCGCAAGCGCTAAACGGTCCTTATCGATTTCGCGAAAATCTGAAACGTGTCGGTCGTGAAGCGCGCCCTTGAACTGAGCCAGCGCTGGTTTCCGACGAGTAATCTCTCGTATTAATTGGCTGTAATAGGCTCGATCAAAGCAGTATGAGACAGATTGTGGCTCGATAGTTCCACTTTCTAATGTATCTAATAATTGATCCAGCTTGAGATTCCTGACCTGTTTAGCCAGTACGAAATAATGGTTCCAGCGCGACAGGCCCTCCATGTCAGCCAACCATTTAGAACACCGCTCCTCTATCGCCGTCAGTGGTACTTGATTAATTGCTGAGACACCGAAGGCGACCTCTTGGTCAAGCTGCAACTCCGTGCTGAGTTCTTTCCACTTCGCAATTACTTCATTCACCAGGCTCGACATCTCAGCCAACATCTCTGCCACCTGTTTCTGATCGCTTACGGCAGAAAATGTTCTTCGGAAACCTTCATCCAGGCCCACCGCCTGCTGTCTTGCAACCCATTGCAGAATGGCTTGAAGGTGATCCCAATCGGATTTCTCGCTTCGCCACAACTTTCCAAAAGCGGCCCGTCCAAGGGATTCACTGCGACGAATCTCGCGCAAACCGATCTGGCCCGAGATAATCGTTTCGCATAGTGATAACCGATCTCTAAAACCTTTTGGTAATTCGACTGTGAGATCACTGCGGAACTCTTTAATTGCACGCCGATAGTCTGAATACAAGAACCGGAGAAAGGATTGTCCACGCGTCAGAAGCTGCGAACGAATCTGTGACGAGTCGCGCTCCCATGTCGCCTCTGTTACTTGAGACTCAGCAGTTCTAAACGCTGTTGAAAATTTTCGACCAGCAGCCAGCAATGAACTCAACCCGTCCAAACCAGCATTCCAGACGCCATCACAAAGAGCTTCTTTATCGACTGTGGGAGCCTGCGCGATGTATTCAGCAACCACAAGCTGTTGGTCTATGTCGTGGAGGGTTTCTGGAACTGCGTGATTCAGGAGCGAACATAACCTGCCGGACGCTTTCGTCACTGTCGACAGCGTTTCGCGCAAGCTTTGAATTTTTCTTCCTAGTGGCTCTAAGTCGATGTTCAGAACTACTTCACGACATACACCTCGCCAGTTGTTGCGGGCGGGTATGCCGATCTCTTCCACGCACCCTGCTAAATCTTCAAGAAGATCGCGACGGATCTTGAAGTCGTCCGGCGTCCAACTCTCAGCGCCCGGAAAGGTGAGATCGGCGCCCTCTCGTCCTCGCTCACGAAGCGAGGTGAGTCGGCCCATAAGCACGAAGTAACTAAGCATGCTTGGCTGATGTGGCTCGTGAAGCTCAGCGACATGCTCATTTAAGATTGCGCGCTTTGAGTCCAGTTTGGTAACGAGATCTTCGAGATCCAAAGACTTCGGCCGACCTAGAAACCAAGTCCTGCCAATTTCGTCTAAAACTGCGCGCTTGTTTGTCTTGTTGCTATGAAGCTCCAGACAGAGGGCATTTAATCCCTCCTTCTCTAGTCGATGTTTGACAACCTCGAGTGCCGCAAGCTTCTCAGCAACAAACAGCACTGTCTTGCCGTCCAGCACGGCGCTGGCGATTATGTTTGAGATGGATTGGCTCTTGCCGGTGCCGGGAGGACCTTGAATTACGAGGCTCTCACCGGCACGAACTCTTTCAATTGCGACTGTTTGCGAGCTATCGGCATCGACAACATGATCCAGTTTGGCGGCAGGTATCAACTCATCTAGCCGAGCATCTTCACTAATGACTGGTTCGACTTTTGCAAAGCCATCTGCAAGCAGGCTCGAAATCGTGCCGTGACTTAAAAGCTTTTGCGCATTGGGCCAATTCTTTGAGTCCAGATCGCGATACATTAATAGTTTCGCGAATGAGAAGAACCCTAGCGTGATGGAGTTTTGTAAAACTTCCCAATTCTTTGCTCCGTCTATGGCCAGTGTAACTCCATCGAAGTATTGTTCGGGATTCAAATCTTCTTGTTCTGGGAATGCAGGAAGATTGATTCCGAAATCGGTCTTCAACCTGGTTTCGAGCGACAGGTTGGATTCGATGTCTTCCTCACGCCAGCGAAGCCGAAAACGATCAGAGGCAGTCTTTCGTTCGAGTTCGACAGGAATCAGAATAAGTGGAGCATACCTCGCCGTATCGGAATCACCAGACTCAAACCACTTCAGTTGCCCAAGCGCAAGATAGAGGACATTGATGCCTTGCTCCTCAATCATCGTTCGCGCATTTGTGTAGAGATCTAGTAATCGCCGTTGAAGACCTTCAGGTGTTAGCGACGTTTGAAGACGTGGATCGGAATGGCGGCTGGCAATGCCATTAACACCAACTTCGTCATGTTCGGGCTGAGGCAGTCCAAGCTCTTCATCATCGAAAAGCTCGGGACTCGAAGTCACCGCAGCCGGTTTGCTCGCTTTGCCAGGGAGGAAGCTTAAGCGCTTTTTGTCGGTGACGAGCAACCGAAACACCTCTACGCTAAGTTCGTCATAAACTTGAATGATTCGCGCAGACTTCGAGTTAACCGGAATCGATAAAAGGCGGTTCCGCGTTGAGAGATCAAGAAGTTCCTTTCGGCTTCGATCGAGCAGTTCTTGGATAGTGGGAGGCATACTACGCAATTTCGGGTTCAATGGCTTCTTTGGGATTGAGGAAGAACAGGGCGAACAGAGTCCCAAATCGCTAAGATATTCTGCCTGAAATTTTCAATGTTGCCTAGATGAATAGATTGCTGTGCAGTTTAGGGTTTGATTCTGCGAGTTCGGAGAATCTCGTGAATGCGCAGGTAGATGTTTCCGGTCTGAGATGCGTGGCGTCTCTTTCTTAGCAACAGTTGAATAAGGTCGATCCGCGCCTCAAGGACCGCCATCAGATCACTACCGTCCATGAGAATCATCAACCGCCGACCCGATGAGTGCTGACGAACTCCGTCTTCTGAGTATCCGTTGATCGCCAGATAGAGGCCAAGAGTGTTGTCGAGTTTGCGAGTTAGTTTTTCCTGCAAGAGAATCAAGATCTGACGCCTCGACCAGGTTTTTCTGCCACTTGGCCTCCAACAGATAGTCGGTCGATTGGAACGTAAAGGCCCCATCGATTTGCTCTCCGGTAACTTTGAAGGATGCTTTCGGGTCCAAGTCAAAAAGCGTGAAAAGCTCACGAAGCAGGCCTTCAAGCTGGTAGCCCCGCTTCTGTGCGTCTGTGCTGGAAAGCAAGTCATAGTAGTCCTTCGTTAAGGCTTGGAGGCGCTCCTGAACTGCGGTGGTTTTGACCAGCGCCTCAAACGCCGCGCGTCTTCGCTCCTCTGCCTTCTCTTCCTCTTCGTCGGAGGCAGTAGGATTGCCAACATATTTCCTGAGAGCTTGCACTGATGCCTGCGCCTTCTTAGCTTTCGCCTTCCCGTCATCCAAACGCAGCAGATGGGCAAAGTCATCAATGCGGGCTACCTCCGTCATTAGGCGAAGCAGATCGGCCTGGAAGAGATCTTCATGACGGGCGAGCCGATCCACCACTGCGGCGACGATGTTGCGCTTGTAGTCGTCCCAGTTTGGCTGGTTTACGAGCTCCGGCTTACTTAGCGTTGATGTTAAAAAGCTTCGTAGGTCCGACTTGTACCAATAAACATCAGTTAACGCTTGCTTCAGAGCGTGAAGTGCTGCTGGTACGATTTTCTTGCTCATAGTTCCTCCAAGTGAACGGCATAACGCTCCGCATCACCGCGCGCCGCATTGGTCCATGCTCATTGTATGAGGCGAGATCGCCAATTTGGCGCGATCTTTTCATGCAACGCTTACGGGTACTGGATGCGACCGTTCTTTCCAATGTCGATGTGCCGCGCCTTATGCAACTCAGAGAAGATTCTCTCTTTGTCACGATCGGAGATGCCGCCTTGAAACTGAAACATGGCGGCAATTGAATTGAAGAGTTTCTCTTTCTTGGACGGTTTAAGTTTCCGCAGTCTGTCGGCGACGTACTCAATCAGATCTGGGTCCAACTTTGCTGTTGGAGTGCTGGTAGTTTGCCTTCGCTCGGGGTGTGCCTGCTCTTCCTCTTTCCGAGCCAGCTGAATCAAAAGCTGCGCCAATCGGAATTTGTCGCGATAGCTAAGTTGCTCTATTTCCTTGGACAGTTTGTCGTAGGTCATGGAAACTTCCATCCGAGTTAAAAAAGTGCGCTTCACGAGCGATTAATCAGCCAGAAGGTCAAGGCGATCTGGCCCCTTACCATCTCATTTCAACGTTGGCGGTTACTGCTTTGTTTGTGAGAACTGAATATGTGTTGTCAAAGACCAACACATATTCACCTTGAGGCAAGTTAACCTCGATGTTGGCGACAGTAATCTTTTCAGAGTTGTAGTAGGTTCTTACTCGGTGGCCATTACGCCAGTTTTCAAAACTATCAGCGTCCAGGATAAGACACTTAATATCATTGCCGCTTCCACCTTCTGCGCGGAATCTACCAACGACATTAGCACCGGCGCTTCCAACTTGAAAATTCCAGTACTTAGCATCACCTGCCTTGACAGTAAAAGCGGTGTTGACGATCACAGCTTGCCCGAGCGGACTTGCGGTTACAGACAAACTGAAAAGTACAACAAGTGTGAGCGAGAGATATGCGGTCCATAATCTGCGAGGCATTTAGAGTTCTCCTTACTTTGAGGATAGGATTCAGAGCAGTTAGAAGCTACTGCGTCTTGGGGCGAGTGAGCACAGCCTTATATTCGCTCTGCTGTTGGCCTGAAGTGACCGTACATCGACCCTTGCTGTCATAGCTGATACTGAGAGTGGGAATGAGTGCCGTAATTGAAATGAGGTTTTGTTCAAACGTCGCTCTAAACGGAACTTCCGAGATTGCTGAATAGGCGCAATCACTAACCAACTTTTCATTAGTACAAATACTTAACTTTCCGACGAACAGCGCACCTTGAATTTGTCCGCTGAAAAGGGCGGAGACGTTCTGTCCATTACACCCATTCGGTGTAACATACATGGCCTTGATCGTATTGCCCTTATGGACCAGATCTACTGGGCCAGAGGCATAGGTCCAGGTGCCATTGAGATCTATAGGACCGCTGTTAGGCGCTTCCGCGATCGGCATGGATTGATATAGGGGCACTGTATTTGTTTGAGTTTGAACGACAGACGAGACATTTATTTCCTTATAGGCCTTTACAAACTTTCGGGCGAAGTTGCTGCTTGGTCTGCGCTCAAGAACTGATTTTTGCGTATCCTTGAAGTTCATTAACAGACGTGGCCGTCCACTACTTGTGAACCTCACTACTAAGCCCTCTCCATCAGTAACTTTTCGATAGATGGGAGTACTGGTTGATGTTGAGGTTGTTTGTCCTGAGTATGTGGCTGTATTTCCCCAAACAGACAAATTGCCAGTGGTCGAGGAATTCCGTGAGTTCGATATCCCGCTGAGAATAGAATACGAATCTGATGAGTAGATCAGAATGATCTCCGCATCTTCAACTCGCGACATAATAACGATAGTCGGCAACTCGTTTTTGATTATCTTTATTATGTTTTCGCGTCCGCTTAAATCTGTTCCCGTATCTACAAAGATTTTCGTGATTCCCCTTAGTTCATCACGTTCACCATATTCTATGGCTGACTGTGCGTGAAGTTGACCAGTTACAACCAAAAGTAGAAGAAAGATCACTGCTATAGCTCTCATGTTTAGTCTCTTTCTATCGGCTTGAGAAATAGCGCGAGCTGCGCCTTAATATCATCTTCGCCGAGCAACAGATTCTTATTACTGAGCGTGACGTTCTTTGACGCTTCGCCCTCAAGGGATGTCCAAACGATCCAGTAGTACTCTTCCTTGGATGAAAAAACTTGGCGCGAGGCGTGGGCAACAATCGCGAACTTACCGCTTCTTGGCAACTTCATACTGAATTTTCCGTCGCCGTCGGTACTTGCTGTGATGATTGCTTTCGGCATTCCTTCGAACCACGGCGCGGCGGAGCGCACGTAAGCTAACGCAAGTTCGGCAGAGTCGAGTTTCGGTCTGATTTCGTCGAGAACGGTTGCCTTGTCCAACGCACGTCTTGCGTCACTCAAGCTAAAGTCGCCTCCGCTCATATTGCGGGATTCTTCTTCTTGAGCCCATTTGCGAGCTTGGAAATACTGACTATTAGCTTCGTCGAATTGCGCCTTAATCGTGTCATATTCTTCTTGCGTTCGCGCAATCTCGGTATCAACAACTTTGCTTCTGTTCACCAGGAAGTCGTTCATGTCCTTCTCGGCAATGGCGGAGACTTCAACCAGGCCGAGTTTGATGTTCGCGGCACCGTTCGTGACGATGAAAATGTTTCCTCGCAGTTCACCTTCCCGACTACAGCCAAACATGAAGAGGACGGAGAGTAAAACAGATGCGACTGTTATTCTCTTATGCATAATTCCTCCTAGCAGGCAAAACCACAGCGAGGACAAACATAGTTATCCGTAGCGCAGGCCAGGATAAGAATTCCCCAAACGAATATCCAAAAACCACAGGTGAACACCGTGATCAAGAAATGGAGGATGTGATTGGGAGTTTGCTTTTGTGCGAGGGTTGCTTGACCACACTTCGCGCAGTCTCGTTGAGAAATCTTAATGCTCATTTTCTCTTTCTGATTTCGGAAAGACGTGAGATTCAAAAAGGGCTGGTCGATTGAGAGCCGCGAGGTTTACGGCCAGCATTGAGCGTACGAAAGGCCCGGCGAGTTGTCAATAAATTTCGGGCTTGATGGCGCTCTCAGAGCTGTGGCAATTTGCCGCAAGGCTTACAGTGCGTTTATTGCGCCCCGCCTGGGACAATCCTCACAATTTGTTGTGACGCCAGCGATCAGAAATCCTCAGTTTCTTGCAGTGCCCGCACAGCGCGTTAATGGCTCTTCGCTAGTATTATTTGAATATTGAGAACCACCGTTAGAAGATTTGTACATCAACGTCCGGATTGATCGTGAGCGATCACCATTGGATATGTTGATGTTACCTCGAAGTTGATTCCTCTCCTTCCTTTAACCGAGATTCCTCAACATAACCAATTAGAAAAATGAGGCGGATACCGCGTAGGTGATTCACTAAGAAATCTCCAAAAGGAACCCCGTTATGAGATTCGTACTCGGCGTCCTCGTTGGTTATGCGGTACGAGGCAAACAGAAACTGCTAATCGCGGTTCTTGTGACGCTGCTGGTTGTGTATGTCGTTTTGCTGGCTGTCGTTTTGCCGGCAATTGCGCTTTTGGGCCTGAGTCTTGATGTCCAACGTGAGCGCCGGTCTAGACCAGCCCAAACCAAGGTCCCAGCGCTCAAAGGACTGGTCTATGAAGACGCCGAGAGGAAGCTTCACGCCGCTAACTTGAATATTCGTTTGTTAGCGACACGTTACGATTCGACGCTTCAACCCGGATTGATTATCGACCAAACTCCCGCACCTGGAGAGGAAGTGGCTGTCGGCTACTCAGTTGGAGTTACCCTCAACAAAAAGGATTACGCGGGCCCTGGTCCATGAAGTTAAAGCTAATACATTGGATCAGATAAGCCACACGCTGCGTTCTTGGCGTATCCAGCCTCCCTCTCAATAGGCGCGACACCACAAATCGTCGCCCAGAGACGGCGGAGGTTTCTCGTACTCATTCCTCCGAGGTTGCTAACATGAAAAACGTTTTCTCTCTTCGCAAGCGTTCATTTCTCTCGCCTGTCTCAACGGGTTTTACGTCGCATATCTTCGCTGAGGTTGAATCCTCCAACGAGGGCGAATACAGGTGGGGTCACAACATGCTTACCATTGCCGATTGCCGGCGCAGGGTCCAGATTGAATTCTTCTTGGGCACTAAGCGAGAGCGCCGCCGATCCCTGGCCAAGATCAATTTGCTCATTGCCATTCTTACGCGCTTTCGTGACGTGCTCACCAAAGAGATCGCGTTAATCGAGAAGGCCAAAGCCAAATAGGTACCTGGAAAACAATCGCGGGTCAACTTGCAGCTAAAGCTACTCCTATTCAGGTGACGGCTCGAAGCGAGTTGGCCCGCGATGTCCGGATTTACTCGAGTCAACTTCTGCCCGAAAAGAAAGAGAGGCAACTGATGCCAACGACTAAACATGAACTGCTGGATTGGTTAATGGATGTACCAGAAGATGCCGAAATAGGAACTGACGGAGCTGGACTAGCTTTGCTAGCAATTCTCGGCACCAACGTTCACTTGTTAGAAGTCGGTCACCTTCCAAATGCGGACGAACTCTATGCCGAGGCAATTAATCAAGCGATGATGGAACGACTACGGCGGATTGATGCAGAAGGCGGAGAAACGGAGACGGGAATAATAATAGTTACATTTCAAGGTTACATATCAGGTATTCCGAAGCTCTTCTCTACAGACTTCAATACGGCGTTTATATTCAAGAACAGAGAACAGGCAGACGCCTTTATCACAGAGTTCGCAGACGAGCTATACAATCCGCAGATCCTCGATTACCGGTAATGCTACAACTGGATATTTTGCCTTGAATTTCTTTTGGTACCCGCCAGTACGCGCCAATCATTCATACAGTTCAACTTGTAAGCGTCCCGCGATTACACCCACGAGTTTCTAGAGATTTCCGGTTTTTGGGTTAATAAATATTCCCTGGGCGTCAGATGGCCCAGTGACTTGTGTGGTCGTTCTTCGTTGTACTCCTTAAGCCACAGTGCGGTTTGTTCACGCACTTCGGATAAGCCCTGAAAGACAAACATATCGAGCACTGCTTCACGGTAGCTACGATTGAATCGTTCAATAAAGCCGTTCTGCATTGGTCGTCCAGGCTTGATGAACTCGAGCATCACGTTGTGTTGTTCAGCCCAATCGGCCAGGGTCACCGAGACCATTTCTGGACCATTATCTAGTCTGAGCTTGCGTGGATAGCCGCGTTCAGCGGCTATCCGATCGAGCGTTCGCACGATGCGCGGCGCCGGCAGGTTGAAATCCACTTCGATCGCCAGCCCTTCGCGATTGAAATCATCCACCACGTTGAAGGTGCGAAAGCGACGCTCACCCCACAACGCATCACTCATGAAGTCGGCGGACCAACACTCGTTCATTGCTTCAGGGACCACCAGTGGAGCAGGACATCTTGTCGGCAAACGTCTTTTGCCTTTCCGTCTTTTGTTCAGTTTCAGCGCGCAATAAATGCGATAGACCCGCTTGTGATTCCAACCGTGGCCCATCCGACGCAAACGCCTGAACAACTTGCCGAAGCCTTGCTCTGGTCGTTGCCACGCCAGCTCTAGCAGCAGTTTGACGATTGGTCCATCCGCATTTGGTCGCGGCTCGTAGTGATAGACCGATCGTTCTAGACCTATCGCAGCACAGGCCCGACGCTCACTCAATCCATGCTCTGTTCGCAACACTACTACCAGCGCTCGCTTCGCCGCTGGCTTCAGAGCTTTTTTGCGATCACATCTTTCAGCGCCCGATTCTCGAGTAACAGGTCGGCTGACATCTGCTTCAAGCGTCGGTTTTCGTCTTCCAATTCACGCAGCCGCTTGATATCTGACGCTTGCATGCCACCGTACTTTGACTTCCACTGGTAATAAGTCGCGTCGCTGATCTCATGCTCGCGACAGACGTCCTTCACGGTCCGTCCTGCTTCGACCGCTTTCAGGATCGCGATG
>Ga0163162_10000114_pt1 | contig 71183 bp, 64 predicted proteins | sample S55metaG_FD_115310 | JGI IMG/M metagenome (GOLD analysis project Ga0163162, IMG submission 115310) | Switchgrass rhizosphere microbial communities from Kellogg Biological Station, Michigan, USA - S5-5 metaG | ecosystem: Host-associated > Plants > Roots > Rhizosphere > Soil | place: USA...
CGGCCTTCGTAATAATCCTTCTGATGTTGCACCATGAGCGGGTGCTGATCATCAGAAGTGCGCGTTATTTTTCTGGTGCCAAAATACTTGTTGCCGCCATGGTCATGAAATCCAAGGATGGCGGGCAGCGGTGTTTTTGCAGACGCGGGTTTAAGCAGGATGGCATCTGTTGGCGCGCCGTAGGGAAGGGACCAACTCAATTCTTCAATATGCAGCCCGTCATATTCATACTGCCTTTTAACGGTCACTTTGGGCATTCCCCCAATTTCGGGTATGCCTAACCGTTCTATCAATGCCTGGTGGGCACGCGGATACCAGTCGGCAATACTTTTATATTTTTCATTTCTGAACGAGAACGAAGGAATCGTTTTCGAATGTAAACCAGCCGCCCAGGGCCCATAGGCACCGATCATATTGGGACCAACTGTTTCGGGAAATTGGGTAGACATATCCTGTATTAATAATGGTTGATCTTCTGCAAACAGTGATGAGGAATCACCCGCAAAAAAAGCAAGGCTGCCAAGCCCTGTCTGCCTCAGGAAGTTTCTTCGTTGACGGTTCATGAATTTTAGTGTTTTGCCCCGGGAAAATCATAAGTAAGTCCCCCTACAAATGCGAATTGAAAGATGGAACTGTATGAGCTGACTCCGGTGCCCACGCCTCCGCTTCCAATGTAGAACGTTCCCCCCGCCGCCTGGGTGACAGACATAACCTGCGCCTGTACTTTAAATCCAAGGCCTGAGCCGGATTTGAATTTTACACCCAGTTTAGAGTCCCATGCAAATTTTGAAGAATTGCTGCCGAAGTCGGAATGCGGGGATATGAATCCCACCCCGGCGCCGATAGCACCATAAGGCATCACGTTGGGATTGCCGGTTTTGAGGTAGCCGAGAAAATTAAAAAGCAGGTAGGAAAGTCCCACCTTGTCATTGCCTTCGTTGATTGGAACGTTTGGAGCCAGGTAAAAGTAAAGCGGAACATGACTCACCTGGTTTTGATAAATGACCTCGGCACCCGCGCCGTTGCTCGCAACGCCTTCGGCACCGATTGCCCAAAGTCCACCTGCATTGATATAGCCGTATGCGTTACCAAATTCAATTTTGTCGCGCAAGTTATAACCGCCGTAGGCAGTTATTGCGAAATGCTGCGATTTTAAGGATGAAAAAAGTAGCATTCCAAATGAGATCAATAAGAGCCTTTTCATAAGTGGTCACCTGGTTAATGGATATAAAGTTAACAGATAATTTGAAGGCGCACAGGCAAGGTTATTCCATGAGCCAGGGCGGCCCGTTAAAAGACTTTTGCGTTATATTGCATCAGCATCAATTCTGACCCATGAGAAAAATACTTACTGCATTATTTCTCCTTTCATTTGCGCCACAATTTGAAGCCTGCGTCTCGGCAAATTCCGATCTCAATCAGTGCTGGTTTTTTACTTATGAGGCTAAGTCACGTGAGCCCAAAAAGAGCAATCTGACCGCAGCCAGTTTTTTATGCTTGCGAAAAGACAGTACTTACACGCGCGATTTTGGAGTATTTGATTTTGGCAAGTGGAGTTATGATCGTCATGAATTGATTCTTGAGAGCAAAAACGGTCAGTCTGCACGGATGAATATTTTGCGACTTCAGGGCCACGAAATGGTTGCTGACCTGGAGGGGCAAACGTTGAATTTTGATGGTCAGCCATTACTGACAGGAATAGCCGAAGATGGGCCATTTGATTTGAGACACAATCTCTGGAGAATCCCGGCAACGCAGAGAGAATCAGATTCGGCAATAAGGCAACGACTCATCAATCATTGCCAGTATTGGGAGGCCTATTTTTCATGGGCGCTCAAATCTGGACAACAAACCATTGATGTTCGCAGTACACCTACGCCGATCAAAATCTTTGGAAACGGATTCGGGCTCAAGAAAGTGGAAGACCAGCCAAGCAGGTGGAAGGCTTATTTTTACGATGAGGATGACTGCGCGAAGGCCTTTGATATTTTAAAAAATTCATTCGAAAAAAATGAAATTGGGTGGGCGCATACGGATAACAAATACAAAATGTTTTTGGGTGCGTTTCAGCAGTTGGAGGAGACGATAAAAAGAAATTGACCGATGCGGGTTTGACAAATATGATTTCTAAAATTGGCACGGTTTGCCTATTTTTGCAGCCCCCTGGCGGGGTAGCTCAGGCGGTTAGAGCGCAGGATTCATAACCCTGAGGTCTCGGGTTCAACTCCCGATCCCGCTACTAAAAAAGAAATCTCTCCTAATCTTGGAGGGATTTTTTTATGCGATAACATGCGCGCAGGTTTCATATCCGCCGCGGGCGGACTCGGGTTCAACTCCCGATCCCGCTACTAAAAAAGAAATCTCCCCTATTTCCTGGAGGGATTTTTTTGTTTGATAAAGTTCAACAAAAAAGCCCTCCGTGGAAACGGAAGGCCTTAACGATTGATTGCCCTATATAAAAACTGAGTTTATAATTTCTCTCCATGCTGACTCAGATCCAAACCTTCCAACTCCTCATCTGCAGACACCCTCAACGGCGTAATCAGGTCTGTAAGTTTTAGCAGAACAAAAGTTCCACCGAATGCGAATATGGAAACTCCCACCAATGCGATCATGTGAACAAAGAATAAATGTGTTTCTCCAAAAAACAAACCGTTGCCCGTAGTATTCCCCGGATTCACAGCCTGACTGGCAAATATGCCGGTCAGGATGATTCCTGAAATTCCCCCAATACCATGACAGGGGAATACATCCAGCGTATCATCAATGTTGGTGCGGGTGCGCCATTCAACCATCAAATTGCTCACGAGGCTGCTCACGATGCCGATGGTGAGTGAATGAGGAATGCTTACAAACCCCGCTGCAGGTGTGATCGCTACCAACCCAACCACTGCACCAATGCATGTTCCCATAGCTGACGGCTTCCTGCCGCGTATCGCATCGAAGATGACCCAGGCGAAAGCCGCAGAAGCGGAAGCACAGGTAGTGGTTGCCAGGGCGGTTACCGCCAGCGGACTCGCTCCAAATGCAGATCCGGCATTGAAGCCAAACCAACCAAACCAAAGCAGGCCTGTGCCCAGCATCACGTAAGTTATCCTGGCCGGCTGATGACTGGGTTCGCGACGCTTCTTCAAATAAATCGCACAAGCCAGAGCAGCCCAACCTGCACTCATGTGAACCACGGTTCCACCTGCAAAATCCAGCACGCCCAATTTGTAAAGGATCCCATCAGGATGCCAGGTCGCATGCGCCAACGGACAATAAATAAAGAGCGAAAACAGGCAGATGAAAAACACGTAGGATGTGAATTTGATCCGTTCTGCGAAGGCGCCGGTAATCAGCGCCGGAGTAATGATGGCGAATTTCAACTGGTAAATGGCGAACAAAACCAGGGGAATCGTTGGTGCCAGTTTCCAGGGCGCTCTCTCCAAAGCGTTATCCATCATAAAAAAGGTCTTCGGATTTCCGATGATTCCTCCAATAGAGTCGCCAAAGGCAAAACTGAATCCGATGACAATCCAAAGAATGGTGATCACACTCATGCAGATAAAACTTTGCAACATGGTTGAGATCACATTTTTCTTATTCACCATACCCCCGTAAAAAAATGCAAGTCCGGGGGTCATGATCATGACCAGGGCCGTTGAGGCCAACATCCAGGCCGTGTCCGCGCCGCTTATTTCCGGGCCACTAAAGACCGCCTTTGGAATGCTTGGGTGTATAAAACTTAAAATCACCACACCCATTAATAATAGAAAGGGTACCAGGGCCATCCGCCGCGTCATGGACATATCTCAAAAATATTTATATAAAGGAATCAATCAGTTCGACTGCAATTAAAATAAAATTTGTTAAATCATCAACATATATTTTTATATGCAATTTGAAATGTGGAAAACAACCAGTTTTTACTGAATTAAAAGAAAATTGACCAGATTGAAGCCAGAAACGGGGGTCATTTAACAAAAAAGCCCGGCTATTGCCGGGCTTTCTATTTTTACTAATGCATTTTCAGGCATTTGTTTTCTCAAGATTCCCCACCGGTTTCAACAATTTCTGATAGGTCACCAAAGCATTTTCAAGGCAATCCATCGCCTTATTTAGCGCTGGGACGTTGAGTACATAAGCCAATCGAACCTCGTTCTTCCCTAAACCCTGGGTTCCATAAAAGCCGGTGGCCGGGGCGAGCATCACCGTCTGATTCTGGTATGAATAGGATTCCAGTAACCACTGGCAGAATTTGTCGGAATCATCAATCGGAAGCCTTGCCATCGCATAAAAAGCGCCACCTGGGTTGGGACAAAAAACGCCGGGCATTGCGTTCAATCTTTTCACGAGTGTATCTCGTCGGGCCATGTACTCCGTCTTTGGCCCGTCGAAATAGTTGTCGGGCAAATCAACCGCCGCTTCTGCAGCGATTTGTGCCAAACTCGGCGGACTCAACCTGGCTTGCGCAAATTTCATGGCTGCATCGTACACCTGTTTGTTTTTGGTCACCAGCGCACCTATTCTCGCACCACAAGCGCTATAGCGTTTGCTGATGGTATCCATCAATACCACATTCTCATCAACGCCCTTCAGGTGCATGGCACTGAAATGATGGCCAGTATAACAAAACTCGCGATACGCTTCGTCCGAAAACAAATAAAGATTGTGTTTGAGCACAATTTGTTTCAGCGTCTCTAATTCAGCTGCGCTGTATAAATATCCCGTGGGGTTGTTGGGATTGCAAATCACAATGCCCCTGGTCTTTGAGGTAATTTTCTTCTCAAAATCCTCAATGGGAGGCAGCGCAAAGCCCGATTCAATTGCAGATGGAACCGTAACTACGCGCACACCTGCTGCTACAGCAAATCCATTGTAATTGGCATAGAACGGCTCGGGAATAATGACTTCATCACCATGGTCCAAACAACTCATAAAGCCGAAGAGAATCGCTTCGGAGCCTCCTGTGGTTACGATGATCTGCTGGTAATTCACTTCGATTCCTACCTTCCTGTAATATTCGACGAGCTTTTTTCGATAGCTCTCGTTGCCTGCGCTGTGACTGTATTCCAGCACTTTGAAATCCGCATGGCGAACTGCATCCAGCATCGGCTTCGGGGTCTCAATGTCAGGCTGACCGATATTCAGGTGATACACAGTGACACCTTTTTTCTTGGCTGCTTCCGCAAACGGAACCAGTTTGCGGATTGGCGAGGGAGGCATCTGCTCACCCCTTTTGCTAATCGTTAACATGAAACAAAGATAGGCTAATGGATTGTTACCGCTTAATAATTGGCGTGGCGGAAACATCGCAATTCACTAACTTAAACACGTTTTCACAGCTCAATATTTTAAATTGAAACTTATGTCTTCGGCTCAAACAATCAAAACCGCATTTGAACGAAATGCTAAAGCGATCAGCCTCCGGCCTTCGCTGGCCATGGGCACGGGAAGTTCCAAATGTCGCCTGGTGCAGGGCCTTCAATGTGAAATTGAAGAAGGTCCCTGGAAATTTAAAGCCGACATGTCGACGAATGCTGGTGGCGACGCTTCCGCCCCAACGCCGGGTATGCTGGGAAGGGCGGCGCTCGGAAGCTGCCTCACCATATGCTATGCGATGTATGCGGCCAAAATGGACGTCCCCATCCAGACCCTGGAAGTGGAGGTGGAGGCCGACTACGATGACAGCGTATTATTCGGCGTATTCGAGGATCGGGTACCCGGTTATAGGCAGGTACGCTATACCGTTAGCGTTGAGACGGACGCTCCGGAGGCGGAAATCCTTCGGGTGCTCGACGAGGCCGACCGCCATAGTCCCTGGCTGGGCGTCTTTAGTCGCCCGCAACATGTCATCAGGCAGATTCAGATTAACGCGCTCAAGTAATCACTATGGATGCCAATCTACAGCGGAGAGTCCAGCGTTACGGCTGGGACAAGGCTTCGCTCCATTACGAGAAATTCTGGGAGGACCAATTGCGTCCCGCACAGGAATGGCTGCTTGAAACAGCCCAAATTCAGCCGGGAGAAACCATTATCGATGTTGCTTGCGGCACCGGCCTGCTCAGTTTTCCGCTCGCCGAGGCTACGGGTGAATCCGGCGCAGTATTGGGTACCGATATTTCCGAAAATATGATTGAATTATCGCGCCAAATTGTGAAAGAGAAAGAGCTTCATAACGTAAGCTTCGAACGAATGGATGGGGAAGCGCTAAATATTTCAGATGCTACGTTCGATGTTGCGATTTGTTCACTCGGACTGATGTATATGCCAACCGCATCAATCGGAATTTCAGAAATGTATCGTGTGTTGAAACCCGGTGGAAGAATGTTGTCACTGGTATGGGGTGAACGAAGTCATTGTGGTTGGGCTGAAGTCTTTCCAATTGTCGAAACCAAAGTTTCATCTGAAGTGTGTCCGCTCTTTTTTCAGTTGGGCACCGCCAATGTGCTTGAACTCCACATGCAAAGGGCCGGTTTCAAAGAAACCTGGACCGGTAGAAAACGGGTCGATCTCCACTATGACTCGGATGAAGAAGCCTACGGTGCTGCATTTGCAGGGGGACCGGTTGCAATGGCTTACTCCAGGTTCCCGGAGGAAATGAAACAGATTGCCCATCGCGAATACCTGGAATCCATCCACGCCTACAAAATTGGAAAGCGCTACAATGTACCGGGTGAATTTGTACTGGCGTCCGGCGTGAAGCGATAACGTTATTCGCCGGTCAGAAAGTCCTTGAATTTTTCAGGTCGATATTTAATCTCGGAAAAGTTCACCGTGGAGGAATTGCCTTTTGGCGACTGCGCATAAAAACCAATCTTCAGATTTTCCGGATTTGGATAAGTGAAGGTTCTGAGGAGGCTCCACTTTTTTCCATCCAGAGAATAATAGAAGCAAAAGGTTTTTCCTGATCGGACCGCTTTTAAAAAAACCTGCTTTGCTTTCAAAGCAACATGATAGCTATCATCTCCCAATTTATCTCGGACCAGTGAAGAGCCAACGCCAATGATATTTCCATCGTTCAATTCGAAAAGCAACTTGGCCCAGGTGGAGGAGTCGCTGTAAAGAATGATGGCTCCGCCGTCGTAAACCGTATTAAACGCGAGGCTCACTTTGGCCGAAAAAATAAAATTGCTATCGGGCGTAAACAGCAATCGGGGAACATTGTTCACGTAGTAGGTGCCATCCAGGTCTCCATAGATATCCGTTTCTTTTCCTGCCGTAATGCTGATGGCATTACCCGACACTTTATAATTGAGCGGCTTGTTCTCCCAATTCATTTCACGGGGAATGGATGGAATTTTAACAGGCCTAGTCGCCTGTGCAAATAACGAAAGAGACAGGAACACGCAGGCGACCGTTGACAAGAGCGAATTTCGAATGATCATGGCCGTTATTTTAAGAAGGAAGATTTTTTTCGAATTCTGATAAAAGCCTTAATCCCTCGGGCCAGGGTCCGTGTCCGGAAGCCACGTTGATATGTCCTACGGGGCCAACCTCAATCAATTCGCTGCCCCAGTTTTGTGCAAACTGGCGGGCCCTTTCAATCCTGACAAAGAAATCATCGGTGCTGGCGATGACCCTCGTCGGAAAAGGAATTCGTCCTTGAGGCATGGGATTGAAACCGGTGGTTCCCGGCGGGTAGGTGGGCGCTTCAACATCACTCGGACCAACCAGGAATGCGCCCCGGATATCGCGATGAAATTTTGCTGCCCAAAAAGCCACCGTACAACAGGCAAGGCTATGCGCAATCAGAATCACATCTGATGGATTTTCCCGCATCACATATTCATCAATCCGGGTGATCCAATCCTCCTTCACCGGCTTTTCCCATTCGTCCTGCATTACGCGACTGGCCTTCAGCCGGGGCTCCCAAAGCGACTGCCAGTGTTGCGGTCCAGAGTTACCCAGTCCGGGTAAGATTAAATAGCTGGGTGGTTTCATGGTTGTTAAGCGTCAAATCTGTGAATAGGGCATGGGCTCCAGGTAAATCTTCACCACTTTTGAAACTGTATTTGCATATTCAGGAAGTGCTGTTATCCTTTTCCAATCAGGGTCATCAAGGAATTTTTTCCAGTTTGCGTCCCGTTCCTGCTCATTGTCGAATCCAAGCATATAAGTGAGGCAGGGCATCTTTTCACCCGCAATTACCTGCCCAAAAAATATAGAGTGCAGCCCTGTTTTATCAAAGATTGGGAATTCCTCTTTGTTGAACATTGCGATCTTCCGTGTAGCGGCATCATCGCTGTAACTTTCATAGCGCCTCATTTCAAAAAATCTTTGGGTTTTTGAAGGCGGCTTCAATTTCGGGAAACCTTCAAATGCAACCATCAGGGAAGTAGAAAAACGCTCAAACACGGGATTGGTCACCGGAATCGCGTTGTAGGCCTGGCTTGCAGCCTGGTAGGCCGTATCTGATTTCAACTTGCCTGCCGTGTCAAGATAAGTTTGCATGGACGGATAGGAGATCAGCAGGTAAAGTTTGGGCGGGTCCGAATGACCGGCCTCTTTCCAAACACCCACGCCGGAAATCCCTGCGCGATTGAGTGCAGGAATCAAAGCCTGCGACAGCCATTTGTCCATCTCCGTTGTGTTCCAGCGAAGACTGTATTCTCTCAATTCATAAAATTCCCTAGCAGGCGGGGGATTTTCAGACGCCATACTCTTCGTGGATGGCAATCCAAATGCAGCACTTGCAAGTGCTGCAGCGCTAACAAATTGTCTTCTCTTCATAAAAGCAAATTGGTAAGGTCTAAAATACTAAAAGGAGGCAATCGAAACCAAATAAAAGAGGCCTATTTATCATTTCTTCCAACCCTGAACAAAATGGGGAAGCTGATTTTTTTTGTTTCTCCCGGCTTCCAGCAAGAAAGGAGTTCCTTTTCCAATTCGGGCAGGGGATCCTTTTCATTCGCTTTCAGGTAATGCATATAAGCCGACCACGTGCGGGCATAACCGAGGAACTGATCGAGTGTCCACATATAATCTGAACTAAAATTCGGCGCCTGAGTCTCGGGAAAAGGAAATGGAATGGTTTGATAACCTTCGTCGATGAGCTTCCTTTCGGGATCCCAATAGGGTCCGACGATTTCTTTGTAATAGTGTTGAATAATCGGGTCTTCTTTTTCCCCGATTTTGAGTAATCCATAACCGATGACGGCAATGAGCGCGCCTGGTTTGAGAATTCGCTTTGCTTCGGGATAGAACAAGTCAAACTGATACCAGTGGATGGCCTGGGCGACCGTCAACAGATCAAATTGATTGTCGGAAAAACCTGTTTTCTCGCCCGCCTCCTTTTTGTAATGAATATTTTCTTTCTTCACGGCGTGCGACAATTGCTTTTCGCTGATATCTGTCGCCCATACTTCCTCAAAATAATCAGCGAGTTCAACGGCTACCTGCCCATTCCCTGTACCGCTATCCAATGCAGATCTCCTGTTGGTTACCTGGTTACACAACCAATCGAACAGGGCTTTGGGATAACCCGGGCGGAATTGCGCATATGACGCGGCTTGTTGTGAAAAATTATCTTTCAAGTAAAAAGTAAAAAGTAAAAAGTAAAAAGTAAAAATAGCGCACGGTAAACGGTAAACGGTCAACAATAAACGTTCCCTTCACTATATATTCCACCAATACGTCAATTTAAGAACCACGGCGCGATTTCTTACACCAAGCGGCGAAGAAAAATAGTTATCGGTATAAACAATGAACAAATCCGATGCCGGACGATATCGCCATTGAAACCTTGTATTGAGATTGACATTCTTTTGTTGATCGTTGTATTGCAGGAAGGTGGTGAAGAATAATTTATTCGTAAATGTCACGTCGATCCGTGGACCGATCAGCCAAAAATCAGTGATTCCCCAAGGCTGCGGAAGGTCAAGATGATTGAAGCTGGCGTTCATGGTGATATTTACAAAGGGCTGAAACCGGTAGCCCAGGATCGCTGTTACAAACGTTCTCTTGCCATCGTCATACCAGCCTCCGTATCGACCACTCAAAGCATATGTGAAAAGCTGCTGAGGTTTTGAAGCGTAGTCAAATCCCCAGGTATAGGCCTGGTGATGTGTGCCGGAAGCCAGGCTGTCCTTTCCGGAATTTGTTGGATCGAAAGGTTGTTGCAGCTCAACGAACGAATAAGAAGTCCAGAAGTCAAGCACGCTCTGGTCCCTAAAATTGAAATAGTAAGTGAGCTGCGTCTGCTGATCCGTTTGGTGCCAATTCGTATTGAAAACATAAGTTGTGCTCAATCGGGGTCCATGACTAAGTACAGGCCCTTTTTTTGGAAAGAAAAGTCTTTGCGCAAAAGGAAAAAATCCGATATAATCTTTCCTTGGCACATAGCCCACTTCTGCATTGTAATTCGCACCCACGAATTCATGCTGGTAGGCGATCAACCACTTTCTACTGCTGAACTGCAGATTGGCAGCCTGCGACCAATCTTTCGTTGAAGTTCCCGGCGTGAAAGATTTAAGAAGCATCGCCTTACCCGTCCATTTGTTGTTGGAGGAAGCAAGATTATATTCCAGTCCGATATTTCTGTTGTAATTATTGTACACCGGCTTCGAACTGTCCATCCCCGGCGTATAGTTGAATGCGTTCTTATTGACAAATATCACCCCGATATTAGATCTTGAAAACACCCTGCGTTGTAAAGCGATTACCGCGTAATTGTTAGATGGCAGTCCCGTTTCTGAAACCTTTTGGGTTTGCATATCCATGGCGCCGATCCGCCAATCTTTGTTAAGCTTGCCACTGAGCCTGGCACCAAAACTAATCGGTGCGTCAAGGCCGATTCTGCGTGAAAAGAAAGGGCGAATGTTAGCATATCCATAATTCGCAAACATGTCGCCGTTCTCCAGGAAAAATTGTCGCTTCTCCGGGAAAAACAATTCATATCTATCCAGGTTGGTGACCTGTTGATCCACTTCTACCTGGGAAAAATCCGGATGTACCGTAAGATCAAGATTGAGTGAAGACGTAACGGCGATTTTTGCATCAACACCCACGTCGGTTCTGTAATCGATCGGTGTTTTATGTTCGTAATCCTTACTGATCCCTCCCAGCGCGTAGGGAATGATGGAAATATTTGAACCTGCTTGGGGCGGTGGTTCGTCCCAAACCAGGATGCCCGAATATGCAAGCGAGGCTGTTGGGAATTGCCTGGGAACCGGTGCCCAGCTCGACTTCTCTGCCATGGTGACATCCAGTCTGCTGAAATTGATGCCCCATTGTTTAATTCCTTTTTTGTACCTGATGGTTTTGAAAGGGATAGCCGCTTCAAAAATCCACCTGTCGGGATAGTTCATCACACGCGATTCCCATTTGTTGTCCCAGTTCAGGTCTACGGCACCGCCATTGTACATCTGCCCATCCCATTGGGCACCTGCGGCATTTGCGCCAAACGAAAACCCGTTGGTTTGGTCATCGAAAGGATCCATGAAGAGCAGGAAGTTGTCGTTTTTTCCAAAAACAAAATCACGGCGGAGAGATTCAACAACATACCTGCCGGCTTTGGCAAGATGATTCTCCACCAGTATATAAAGGTTCTCCTGGTCGTAAGTCATTCTCACATCAGTGAGCACCTTTGCATAGCTCGTGTCCATGGGTAACACCATAAAGAATTGGCGAGCTACTTCTGCATCGGCCCAAGCCTTTTCGTCCATCTTGCCATCAATGGTAACGCCGGAGCTTGCTTTATGGATATGATATTCGAAGGCCGCATTTCTCTTTTGAGCCTGTGCAGCAGAGACATAAAAAACAGAAAAAAGAATCAGCGTTCTCAGGTAAAATTTAATCGTCATTTTCTCATTCCCCTTTGCGCGATGCTTCATGAGTTCAATGAAGGGCCATGGCGGGCAGTCCATTTAACAGTTAGCCGTGAATAAATAGCAGTATCAATTTTCAGAGAACAAAAAAGTTTTTGCCGTCGTTGCAAGTTTATCCATTTCACAAACCGTGGCCATGTGACCACAGTCTCCGGTCAATTCCAGATATTGTGTTTGGCAATTCTTTGCGAATTCAGTTGCGCTCTGCGGATTGACCATATGATCCTGTGTGGCCACAACAACCAATACTTTTGCACGAATCAGGCTCTTGAATTCCAGCGGAGACTTGCCACTGGATGCATAGATATCCTGTTTCAGCATGGCCTTGATCTGGCTGATCCAGTTCTCCGGATTGGTTGAATGGACCATGCCATCTCCGTTTTTCTTCATTTTCGGCGCAATATTTTCTGGTTTTTCTTCCCTGGCCCACCAGGTAGGAGAATACAAATTCAAGTTGTGAAGTGCTGACACGGCCGACAATGATTTTTTTCTGGCTTCGGGATTATTTCCAGCCTGGTCGATGATTTTCCATTCTGTTTCCCAAAGCAGGGCATCCTGTGCCGACTGTTTGGGCGTGCCCACAATCGGAAGCGCCCTATCCATAAAATCAGGATAGCTGGCGAGCCATTCAAATGTCTGCATACCACCCATTGAAATTCCCATCACGGCATAAAGGTGATTAATTTTCAATTTGCGCGTTAGCAATTCATGTTCTGCGACAACCATGTCATGTATGGTAATATCCGGGAAATTTGAAGTGTTGGAAGGCGAAGACGACAGTCCGTTGCCTAAAGCATCCACGAGGATCACATAATATTTTGTGGTGTCAATGATGGCGGTCGCGAATCCCTTCAGGTCAATACTTTTACCACCAAAGTAGGAGGGAAAGAGAATCGCATTCGTCTTGTTTGCGTTCAATTCACCCAGCGTTGCATATGAAACCCTGCAATTGGGTATGGGCTTACCGCTTGTTGTGCGGAAATCGGGTATGGCAGCCGTTTTCAACCCGGCTTGTGCAAAACCGATAACAGGGTTTAATCCAAGGGCCAGGAAAAAAATGACAAACCAAAACTTCTTTATCATTTGCTCCAATTAATTTTGGCCGACCTGGTATCCCTTGAATTGCCACCCACCTGGATGATAAATTCGCCGGGCTCCCAATCGTATTTCAAATTGCTGTTGTAAAACTTCAATTGCTCAGGTGAGATCTTAAAACTGATTTCCTTCGATTCGCCTGCACCCAGCATGACCTTCTGAAATCCTTTCAAATCTTTCACACTCCGGGTAACGCTGGCCACTGGATCTGAAATATAAAGCTGAACCACTTCTTCCCCGGCCAACTTTCCCGCGTTGGTGAGGGTGACCGTTGCCGTTATCGTCTCATTTCCCTTTGCAAATGATTTGCTGAGCTTCAGACCTCCATAGGTAAATTGAGTATAGCTCAGGCCAAATCCAAATGGATACAGGGGATCATTTGACACGTCCAGGTAATTGGACTTGAACTTCGGCCAGCCGGTACCGTCATAAGGCCTCCCGGTATTCTTATGATTGTAATAAATGGGGATCTGTCCAACATTGCGAGGAAAAGTTGCGGTCAATTTGCCGGAAGGGTTATAATTTCCGAACAGCACATCGGCAATCGCATTACCCGCCTCTGTTCCCCCGAACCAGGTTTCGAGGATTGCAGTTGCATTTTCTGATTCCCATTCGAGTGTAAGCGGTCTCCCGCTAAATATTACCAATACCAGGGGCTTCCCGGTCTTTGCAAGTGCCTTCAGTAATTCTTTCTGGCTCGCGGGAATATTGATATCAGACATGCTGGAGGATTCCCCCGTCATGTCGGCTGCTTCGCCTACCACTGCCACAACAATATCAGATTTATTAGCGGCCGCAACGGCTTCTGAAATCATATCCGCCGGGCTTTTCTGGTCAATTTCAATTTCAGTTCCAAACACATTCACGCGTTTTGCGAAAACCGTGTCATCAGAAAGATTCGCGCCCTTTGCATAAATGATGTTGGCAGACGAGCCTGCAACATTCTTCAATCCATCTTCTACGGTAACAGATTTTGAATGATCACCTGCTACACTCCAGGTTCCCAGCATATTTCGCTGGCTCCTGGCTAAAGGGCCAACGAGTGCGATGGTGCCCGATTTTTTTAGGGGCAATGCCTCCTTTTCGTTCTTCAGCAATACAAATGAGTGCGCAGCAATCTCACGGGCGGTGCGCCTGGTTTCGGGCGTTAAAATTTCTTTCGCGGGTCTTGATTCGTTGATGTATCGGTAAGGATCATCAAACAAACCCAGTTTGTATTTTGCTTCCAGCACACGACGGCAAGCCTGGTCAATGTCTGCAAGCTTTACCTTTCCCTCAGACAATGATTTTTTAAGTGTATTCAGATAGGCTTCTGCCACCATGTCCATATCCAACCCTGCGTTCAGCGAAAGCGCAGCAACGGTTTGCAGGTCGCCAACGCCGTGCGCGATCATTTCGCTCACAGAAGTATAGTCTGAAACAACCAACCCTTTAAAACCCCATTGTTTGCGGAGCAGATCGGTTAGCAGCCACCTGTTTCCTGTTGCGGGCACACCGTCAATTTCATTAAATGAACTCATTATAGACCCCGTGCCAGCATCTATCGCTGCCTTGTATGGAGGGAGATAGTATTCGTACATTTTGATTCTGCTCATGTCGACCGTATTGTATTCACGTCCTGCTTCTGCTGCGCCATACAATGCAAAGTGTTTAACACAAGCCATGATTGTATTGTCTTTTGAAAGATCTGTTCCCTGGTAGCCATGTACCATCGCCTTAGCGATTTCAGAACCCAGGTAGGGGTCTTCACCAGAGCCTTCTGAAATCCTTCCCCATCTCGCATCACGCGCGATGTCAACCATGGGAGAGAAGGCCCAGTTCAATCCATCTGCGCTGGCTTCTGTTGCGGCAACGCGCGCACTCTTTTCGATCAACGCCATGTCCCAGCTGCATGATAATCCCAGTGGAATTGGAAAAACGGTTTTATGTCCGTGGATCACGTCAAGTCCGAATATCAGGGGAATGTGTAGTCTTGAATTCTTCACCGCGAGGTCTTGCGCCTGCCTTACCTTTTCCGGACCGTAAATGCCGAAGAGTCCGCCAACGAGGCCCTTCTTAATATTATCTTCCACGCCCTTGCTCACAACAGAACCAGTGGCAACGCCGCCACCGGGCGTTACAAGATTTAGTTGGCCAATTTTTTCATCGAGTGTCATTTTTGCCATCAGCGCATTGACGAAACTGTTCATCTTGGCGTCTTGTGCAGATAGGCCGACTGAAATGAATGCAGTCAGCATCAAAAGCAGGCAGTTTTTTTTCATGATATGAATGTTGCGATTTTGGCTTGTTGACCTTACTTAGAAGGATGATAATATTTTTGCCAGAAATTCAACTGCACCTTACCGTTTAGTCTTTCCGGGTGCGGAACTTCGTCAAATACTACCAAAACTTCTTCCTTTGGATTGAATTCTGTCCACATCGGCACTGTTCTCGAATTTGGATTTCCATAGTTCGCAAAATTTACCCAGTAATTCGACATCAGGTCAGCAAGTTTTTGATCGGAGGGTTCCCAGGGACGATGAAGTGTTTTGAGGTTGTTGAATGCATATACAATTTCGCTGGAATGAAAAGCGCCGAATTTACTCTTTTCATTGTAAGCGGGAAGTTTTCTGCTGAAATGATAGAGCCACACTTTCGATTTGCCGGTCTTCTCCTGAATTTGAGCCCAGGTGAATACCTGCGAACCGAAAATCTCGTCGCGCGAACTGTGGTTCACCGATTCTTTTGCTTCCTCATCTGTATTGGCGGGATACGCATCCAGGTAAGCACCTGCCATGTCGCCAAATCGTTTGCTCGCCATTTCTTTGAACGCCGCAGCACTAAGAGGCTGGGCACCGACGAGGTCATCTTCGTTCCAACCAGCAAGTAAGGGCACATCGTTTTGCAATCCCTTGCTGAAAATACTATACAAATCTTCGGGTATTACATAACCGTCAATGATGGGTCCACTGGGGCCCTGTGTCTTCAGAATGTCATCTGCAGACTTAGAACGCATTTCTTCCAGTGATTGCGCTTTAATCGCTTCTGCATATTTAATTCCCATCTCCTCTGCAGATTTAAGAGATGATGCGGGTATTGCAGGGTTAGCCAACATGGCGCCCCCACTTTGCGCTATCGCGCGATGAAATAATCCTTTTGCAAGAGGCGATGCCATCAAGTAATTCACGGCAAATGCGCCGGCTGATTGCCCTTCAATGGTAACATTATTTGGATTGCCGCCGAATGCAGCGATGTTTTGCTGAACCCATTTAAGTGCTGCGATCATATCGAGCAATGCATAGTTGCCGGACGAATGGCTATCTGATTCTTTCGTCAAATCAGGATGCGCGAGAAATCCGAATACGCCTACCCGGTAGTTGATGCTAACGAACACAACTCCTTTTTTTGCGAGCGCCTCACCATCATAAATGGGGCATGCAGCGCCACCCCCGCGAAAGCCGCCTCCGTGAATCCAAACAATAACCGGGCGTTTATCTTTGCCGTTCTTTGAACCGGTCCAAACGTTGAGATAAAGACAGTCTTCGCTGATGGGCGATTCAGGAATCAGGAACTCTGATGACCAATACATGAAGGGTGCGGGTTTAGCCTGCATGGCACTGGGTCCAAATTGGTCGCATTTACGCACGCCTTCCCATTTAGCGGGTGGCTGAGGTGCCTTCCATCGAAGACTGCCCACAGGTGGTGCCGCGAAGGGAATGCCTTTAAACACGCGTATACCCGATGGATTTACGTCACCCTGCACAATTCCGTATGTTGTGGTGACCGTTTCATTTTGGGCTTTTAATACGGAGGGAAAGATGATCGTCAGAAGAAAAAACTTAAGCAATCGAAAAACCATGGGAAGAGTTAAAAATTAAGAATGAAAAAAGTGACCCTGGATGCGGGCTGGCAATTTGAGATCCATTTCTGCAAAATACTCCCTTTTTGCGCTTCCTGCGGGCCCGAGGCTAAAAAAGCCGCAAGTTTTTTTAATTTTAAAAATCAATCATTTTCAAATGCAATCTGTTCAAAAAGCGGCTTTATGCCTATTGCTTTTCGTTGCCACTTTCAATCCTCAATTCCTGTTCAGCCAGCCTGCTGAAAAATTGATCAAGGTAATGGTGGCTCCCGATCATGAGAACTGGACCTACAAGACGGGCGAGAACGTACAATTTCATATTTCAGTTTGGAAGGATGGCAATCCACTCAAAAATGTAAAAATTGTTTACGAGGTTGGATTGGAAAAAATGGATCCGCAGAAGAAGGATTCACTGGTAATACCTACCGGCAGCTATACCATACCGGGTGGGACCCTTAAACAACCGGGATTTTTAAGATGCATCGTCACGGCACAGTATGAAGGCAAGACTTATCGCGGACTGGGAACAGCGGGCTTTGATCCCCAGGATCTGAAACCCGTCATTGATTATCCTTCAGATTTTAAACAATTTTGGGATTCCGCGAAAGCAGAACTGGCGAAAATTCCGCTTGATGCAAGAATGACACTGATTCCGGAACGCTGCACGGAAAATGTAAACACTTACCAGGTTAATCTTCAGAATTTCCGGTTTGGCACCCGCTTGTATGGTATTCTCTGTGTTCCGAAAAAAGAAGGCAAATACCCTGCATTGTTGAAAGTGCCAGGCGCAGGTGTTCGTGGCTACTTAGGTGATACTGCACTTGCTGAGAAAGGCATCATCACGTTTGAGATTGGGATTCACGGCATACCGGTAACCCTCGATGCAGCCGTGTATTACAATCTCGGAGCTGGTGCGTTGAATGGTTATTGGACTTACAATCTCGACAACAAAAACAATTATTATTATAAACGCGTATACATGGGTTGCGTAAGAGCCAATGATTTTCTTTGTTCCCTGCCTCAATTCGATGGTGTTAACCTGGCAGTAAGTGGGGGAAGCCAGGGTGGCGCTTTGGCCATCATCACGGCAGCATTGGATCCCCGTGTAAAATGGTTGGGATCTTATTACCCCGCGCTTTGCGATCTCACCGGATATCTTAAGGGCCGCGCCGGCGGCTGGCCCCATCTTTTCAACAAAGAAAATCTTGCTTCCAATAACACACCCGAAAAAATCGCAACCTGCGCGTATTATGATGTTGTAAATTTTGCACGACAAATTAAAATTCCCGGCATTTATTCATGGGGCTACAACGACGAGGTTTGTCCGCCAACTTCTTTTTACGCAGCATATAATCTGATTACGGCTCCGAAGACGGTATTTACCAGTTTGGAAACGGGTCATTGGACTTACCCCGAGCAGCCTGAAAAATTGAACAACTGGCTGGTCGATCGATTAAAAGGGAAATGATTTTTTTTAGGACTGAGCTTAATTAGGCAATGGGATCTTTGCGCTCTTCGTTGTCCAGGTTCATATAAGTCCTGATGAATTCATCAATCTTATTATCATCGGCCATCTTGACCAGCTTGTCCATCTCTCTGTTCTTCGTGATCGCGATTCCTTTTTTATAGACTCTTATGATCGCCTGCAGAGAGGCCTTGGTGGCGAGAAATTTTGTGCTCGTCTTTTTGTTTTCAAGCACGCTTCGGGAGTAGGCAGAAAGGTATACACCGAAAAGTTCTTCATTTTTGCTACATAGTTTTCCGATGGATTCTGAAAGTTCAATCGTTACAGACGGACTTCCGGCAATCCATTTTAAAACAAATGCGTTTACTTTTTGTCGTTTGTCAAGCTCCTTGTCGAGATCAGTATCTTCCAGCCATTTGGCGGCGCCGACGATGGCGTTTTCATATTTCGCATAATCGGCAGCAGTATTTAATTCATAATTTTCCGGTACTTCAAATTTCTTCTGTCCCACTGCTGCAAGGGTTCCAACGAGGAATAGAGAAAACAAGAGGGCTTTAATAACGGTGGTATAGGTCTTAGAAATCATCATGGCGGACTTTCTGTAATAACGCATTCCCAATCTTCTTACGTATGGATATTCGCAGGATTTCGGGCAATGTGATTCTTGTTGTAATAATATTGGTGAGTAAGGTAAGCGATGGGCAGACCGATCATAACCATTAAGATGGCCATGCCGAGTGCGATCGCATCCCAATTTGGAGAAGGCGTTCCTGGAAAAACAAGGGGTCTTACAATCAAATTCATGACCACCCATACGCCAATTCCATAAAGGAGTCCACTAACCACCCAGTTTTTTTTCAAGGGCGGGAACATCGGATAAACGATGAAATAGAAAATGGCGAAAATAAAAGCGATGAGATAGTGAAGAAATAATCCGGAGATCGCCATTCTTGTGCCGCCTTCAAATGCTTTTTTCCCAAACACCCCACTCGCGATTCCCTGCAGCAATCTCACAACGGTTGTTTTTTTCATGATCCAGGCGTAAACAGTAACGGCGGTGAGGATATCGAGCGTACCCGAGATTAGACCGCTCAAGGCAATAGCCCAAAAGGCACTCGGATCTTTTCGGTCCAGAATATGGAAGCGTGAGCCGGGATCAGTCATATGCAGTAGAATGGTTTCTTTAAGGTAAGGATTTTATTTCAGAGATTTTGGATTGTGGATTTTAGATTTTGGATAAAGATCTTAGATGTTAGAGATTGGATTTTCGTTTCAATGCGCTGACAAAACCAAAATCCCCAAACTTTATCCAAAATCTAAAATCCACAATCCAAAATCTAAAAAAAATCCCCCTTCCGAAGAAGAGGGATCAACTCTATTATGAATAAAAATCTGCGAAATTATTTGCCGCTTTTGCCTTTTCCTTTTTCAGCTTCGTATTTTGCGAAATCTTCAGCTTTCAATACTTCACCGGTAATCTTCAATTCAAGTGGCAATTCAGCGCCCTGAACTTTTACAAAAATTGTTTTATCGAAGGGACCGGGATTTGCGGCATTAAAGCCGGCAGTGATTTTGTTCGCTTTACCCGGAGCGATGGGTGTTTCAGGCTTTACGGGCGTTGTACATCCGCATGAAGCCGTAGCGCTTTCAATTACAACTACCTGGTTGCTGATATTGTTGAAACTAAATTCGAAGGTGACAGGTACTCCTTGTTTGATCTTGCCAAACTCATGTTTTGTCTCCTTAAACTTCACCAGCTCATCAGCTTTTTTTGATGAAGTAGCCGCGCTAGTTGTGGGAGCCTGTTGTGAAAAAGCAGCAACGCCGATAACTAATGCGGTAAGCGATAAGAGCATTTTTTTCATTTTCTACTGGTTTATGTTTTTTAGTAATTGTACGCTTGCGTTTTGCGGAGCAGCATCGACAGGGGTCTTCCATACTGCACCCCTGATGGTGATCACCTTGCTTTGAACCTGGTTGTAGGTAATGCTCACCGTTTTTTCAAAGGGGCCTTCTGCATAGGCGTTGTAACCCACTTTGATCGTTGTGGTTGCACCCGGTGCGATTTTTTCCTTGGACCATTCCGGCGTCGTGCAACCGCAGCTCGCACGCACTTCATCCAACTTTATAGAATCTTTGCTGGTGTTGGTGAATTCAAATACATGCGTCACAGGCTTACCTTGCGGGATTTTGCCGAAATCATAACTCGATTCCTTCGATAGAAGTACTTCCGATGCCGTCTTTTGAGTAACAGGTCCAGGCGCCTGGGCCTTTGTTAACAGGAAAGAACAGCAAAAAATAGCTGGTAAAATTATTCTTTTCATAGTGTTCAAACTTAGTAAGTGCTTAAGGTAGAACGCTTTCACAAATCTACATATTGTTAGATGAAATATAGCTCCAATTGGTTGCCGCCGCGTTTTTTAACATTTTTGACCGATTGGGGATTTCCCGTAAAATTTGAAATTTTCCATTGAAAATCAACGATATGCGAAAGACAAAATCTGGATAATTTATGATTATCAATATTAAAATTGGGCTAGTTTTGTTAAATGGAGTATTCGAATGATGCATTATCCATAGAAAAATTATCCTTCGACAGTTTTCGCGAAGAAGTGATCAAAGATTACAAGATTGCCATTCAAAGCCGGGAAGCCAGCCTGATGGGTAGAAAAGAAGTATTGACTGGAAAGGCCAAATTCGGCATTTTCGGCGATGGAAAGGAAGTAGCGCAGGTTGCGATGGCGAAATTTTTCAAACCTGGTGATTTTTATGCAGGTTACTATCGCGATCAAACCTTTGTTTTTGCATTGGGTTGTGCAACGATTGAAGAATTTTTTGCCCAATTATACGCTGATCCGGACGATCAGAATGATCCCCACAGCGGTGGACGCCAGATGAACGCTCATTTCGCCACGCCCTTCGTCGATGCTGGCGGTGAATTTGAAAACCTGGTGACCAGGAAAAATATTTCGAGCGGCGTTGCGCCTACGGCGGGACAAATGCCGCGCGCACTGGGGCTGGCTCTCGCTTCCAGCACTTTCAGAAATGTAGATGTACTAAAGCCCTTCACGCATTTGTCTAACCAGGGAAATGAGGTTTGTTTTTGTACGATCGGCGACGCATCAACCAGTGAAGGACATTTTTGGGAAACCGTGAATGCCGCAGGCGTTTTGCAGGTACCCATGGCCATTTTTATCTGGGACGACGGTTATGGAATTTCGGTTCCAAAAAAATACCAAACCACCAAGGGTTCAATTTCTGAGGCCCTGCGCGGCTTTCAGAAGCGCGAGGGAACCAATGGACTTGACATTTATAAGCTGAAGGGATGGGATTATGCCGGCATGTGTGAAGTATTCGAAGCAGGAATTCAAAAGATCCGCGAAACCCACGTACCCGCAATCTTTCATGTTGAAGAACTTACCCAACCCCAGGGACACTCCACATCAGGTAGCCATGAACGTTACAAAACGCCGGAGCGCCTGGAATGGGAAAGGAAATGGGATGCCGTTCGGCAGATGCGCGAGTGGATCCTGACCAATGAATTGAGCACGGAAGAGGAAATCACCGACATGGAGATTGAAGCCAAGGAATATACCCGTGCCTGCCGAATGGCTGCCTGGGAAAAATATCAGTCGCCAATCCGTGAACAGGTCAAAAAGACGTTGGGCATATTAGACGAATTGGTGCACGCGGGCCTGGATCAAACCGGGCTCATTCAGAAAGCGGCCAAAGAATTACAAGCAAACCGCGAGCCTTCTCGTCGCGATGTTAACAAAGCCCTCGGCACCGGTGTCAACCTGTCTGGAAATTCTCCGCTCACGGAACCGGCCAGGGCATATTATCAAACACTGATTAAGGAAAGTGAAAGCCTCTTCAGCTCTTACCTCTATGATGAGGGCCCGAAGAGTGCAAAACTGGTAAAAGGAACAGAACTTGAATTTGCACCGGACGCACATCTTGTGAACGGCTACGAAATACTGAACAAATATTTTGATCAACTCTTTACACAAGATCCCAGGGTTGTTGCTTTTGGAGAAGACCTGGGCCTGATCGGAGACGTGAACCAGGGGTTTGCCGGCCTCCAGCTCAAACACGGTGAAGGCCGAATCTTCGATACGGGTATTCGCGAGCTTACAATCATGGGACAGGGTATTGGAATGGCCATGCGCGGACTTCGGCCCATTGCAGAAATTCAATACCTGGATTACCTGCTTTACGGTCTCGAGCCGTTGAGTGATGACGCGGCGACTTTGCATTTTCGCACCAAGGGAAAACAGGTTTGCCCTTTGATCGTGCGTACACGCGGTCACCGATTGGAAGGCATTTGGCACAGTGGATCACCCATGGGTATGATCATCAATTCACTACGTGGCTTTCAGATCTGTGTACCCAGAAATATGGTGCAGGCTGTTGGCATGTACAATACACTTCTCGGGAGCAACGATCCGGCGTTGGTGATTGAGTGCCTGAACGGATACAGGTTGAAAGAAAAGATGCCATCCAATTTATTGGAGTATAAAGTTGCACTGGGTATACCCGAAACGGTGCGCGAAGGGAAAGACATTACGATCGTAACCTACGGTGCAACGCTTCGGCTGGTGATGGAAGCGGCGGCGCTGCTGGAGCATCTTGAAGTAGAATGTGAAATAATTGATGTTCAAACGCTGCTTCCATTCGATCTGAATCAATTGATCCTGGAGTCATTAAAAAAGACCAATCGAATATTATTTGTTGATGAAGATCACCCGGGAAGTGCAGCCGCATTCATGTTTAATAAGGTGATGGAAGAGCAGGGCGGCTATCGGTGGATGGATGTAGCTCCGCGTACACTAACGGGCAAGGACCACCGACCGGGCTATGGCAGCGACGGAGATTATTTCAGCAAACCAAATGTGGAAGATATAGTTCGTGTGGTGAGAGAGATGATGGCGGAATAGGTAAAAAGTAAAAAGTAAAAATTCAAAAGTTCCCCAATTTTGAATTTTGAATTTTGACTTTTTAATTAATCAATAAATACTTCCTTCCATTCCGGCCTCGGTATCCAGCATTCATTCTTCTTCCCAAACCATTTATATCGGTTGGCTGCGATCCAGTCATAAATTGCATTCCTGATGAAGGGCGGGACGATGATCAGTCCGTAAAGCAGGGGCCAAAGTCCATTCAGCCTTTTCAAAACTCGAAGTGCAGCCGTAGAACGTTTGTAAATTTTTTCACCTTCCAGTAAAAGAAACGAATCGAATTCGCCGGGGGGAAGTTGATACTTCTTTGCTACTTCCTGTCCGAAAATTCCTTGCAGCGAGGCATAGTGAAACTTCAATTTCGGATCCCTCTTCAACACAAATTGTACGCTCTCACTACAGAGGTTGCACATGCCATCGTACAGAATGATCTTTTTTGTGTCGGTATTCATCAATTTGCAAAAATAAAAAACCCCGACACTTCGTGTCGGGACTAAAATTTATGATTACCGGAGGTTATGATAGACTTTCTGAACATCGTCGTCCTGCTCCACCCTGTCCACAAGTTCAAGCACTTCGCGAGCCTGGTCTTCTGACAGTTCAACGGTTGTTGTGGGAACCCGGGTTAATTCGGAACTGATGGGTGTGATGCCCCGGTCTTCAAGCGCCTTGCTCATGCTGCCATAGTCACTGAAAGCAGTGCGGATGATGATATTACCCTCGGCATCTTCTCCAATCTCTTCCAAACCGAAATCGATCAGTTCCAATTCGAGGTCATCGGTATTTAATCCATCCTTCCTGATTTTGAATTCACCCATGCGGTTAAACAGGAATCCAACAGATCCGTTATTACCCAGCACGCCACCATTCTTGGTAAAATGCATTCTCACATTGGCAACGGTTCTGGTGGTGTTATCTGTCGCCGTCTCCACCATCACGGCAACGCCGTGTGGAGCATACCCTTCATATACAACCTCCTCGTATTCGGTTTTGTCCTTACCCATCGCACGTTTGATGGCTGCTTCAACCCGATCTTTGGGCATGTTAACGCCTTTTGCGTTTTGAAAACAGCGCCTGAGTGCGGGATTGTTTTCGGGGTCGGGGCCGCCCTGCTTTACTGCAATCGCGATTTCCTTTCCTATCCGGGTAAACTGTTTTGCCATTCTGTCCCACCTGGCAAACATGGTGGCTTTACGTACTTCAAATATGCGACCCATAATCAGTCAAATTCAAAAGTTAAAATTCAAAAGTCAAAATCTTGAATTTTCACTTTTGAATTCCTGCCTGCCGGCAGGCAGGGTAACTATTTACTTTTTAATTGTGCGCAAATTTACAGCCATTTGCTCAATGAAAAAAGGCCGCGAAACTTTGATCCGCGGCCTTTAAAATATAATCCTGAAAATCTAAGCTTTCAACTTACTGGTGCCCCGGCTATACCCGAAATAGATGAGTAATCCGAGAATCATCCAAAGAAATGCTACCAACAGGGTTCTATTGTCAAGCGAAACGATCATGGCCGTACACACAAGCACGCCCAGAATGGGCACGAGGGGGACCATTGGCGTTTTGAAAGGCCGTGGACGATTGGGATCCTTTACGCGTAAAATCCACACGCCAATACTAACCAATACAAAGGCGAGCAATGTTCCAATGCTGGTTAGATCGCCCGTAACATCGCCTGGAACCAGGGTAGCGAAAGCACCCACAAACAGGAAAAGCAAAATATTTGATTTGTAAGGTGTCCTGAATTTCGGATGAAGGTCAGAAAATACCTTCGGCAACAGGCCATCGTTGGACATACTGAAGAAAACACGCGACTGGCCAAGGAGCATCACCAGTATCACCGAGGAAAAACCCGCGAGAATACCTATGGTTACCAATTTCGCAAGCCATCCATAATTGTGCATGTAGGTTTCGATCGCATAGGCTACAGATGCTTCCTTACCTGATTTTACAAAATCGGTATAGGGAGCCACACCGGTGAGCACGTAAGAGAAAAGCACATACAAGATGGTGCAAATTACCAGGGAACCGAGGATGCCAATGGGCATGTCCCGCTTCGGGTTTTTGGCTTCCTGTGCAGCAGTGGAAACGGCATCAAAACCGATGAAGGCAAAGAATACAATGGCCGCGCCTCTTAATACACCACCCCATCCGTGCCTGAATAAATTATCGTAAGTATAGGTATCGCCGTTTGGTAACAGGGCAGGAGGTGCATTGGCAGGAATAAAATAGGGGGAATGATTTTCCGGTTTCATGAATTGCCAACCCACTGCAATAAACACCAACACAATGGATACTTTGATGAATACAATAATGGCATTCACGATCGCAGACTCTTCGGTCCCCTTGATCAGCAACAGGGACAACAGCAAGAGAATAAGCAAAGATGGTGCATTAAGAATACCATGATGAAGCACGCCACTGGAATCCAGGGCTGACTCAAACGGCGAGTGGCTCCATTCATATGGTATTGCCCCTCCCACAAGCTTATTTAAAAATTCACTCCATGCAATGGAAACTGTGGCTGCTCCCAGCGCGTATTCAAGAATCAACGCCCAGCCGATGATCCAGGCGACCAATTCTCCCATGGTGGCGTAGGCATAAGTATAAGCACTACCTGCGATGGGGATCATGGAAGCAAATTCGGCATAGCATAATCCGGCAAAAGCGCAACCCACTGCCGCTACAACAAAGCTCAGGGTTACTGCAGGGCCAGCGTGAAGTCCTGCGGCAGCTGCCGTACGAACAAACAAACCGGCACCGATGATCGCCCCAATTCCGAGGGCTACAAGGTTGCCGGCTCCAAGGGTTCGTTTTAAACCTTTCTCAGAATCCGCTGCCTGCGCCATCAGCGCATCCATGGATTTCTTTCTGAACAAACTCATATAGTTGATTCTGGTTTAGTGAATGTTTCGGGTTTATAAAGCCCGTAAAGTAAATATTTATTTAATAATCAGGCTCATTTTTGTTCAATACCCACTTAATAGGGCAGGCAAAGTTTTGCCAAGTCATTATTTTTTCGAATTTTCGGTAATTGATCAGGAATAAGCCACATTTAATGACTGCGAATGGCGAAAAATAACAGGCTAACATTATTCATTCTGGTGGCGATGGCCGTTGGCGTGGCGGTGGGATATATTATCCACAACACTGCGAGCCCCGAATTCATCAAGAGCTTTTCCACGAACATCAAACTGCTTACGACCATTTTCCTTCGATTGGTCACCATGATTATTGCGCCGCTCATTTTTTCAACACTTGTGGTGGGCATTGCAAAGTTGGGTGATCTGAAGACGGTAGGACGCGTAGGAGGTAAGGCATTGCTTTGGTTTGTCAGTGCTTCACTGGCATCGCTGCTACTGGGAATGGTGCTGGTGAATTTTTTTGAACCCGGAACTGTGATCAGCAAAACGGTCAGTGATACAACAGGCGCCAAGGAATTGATTGGTAAAACGCAAGAATTTTCGCTTGCTCATTTCGTAGAGCACGTTTTTCCAAAAAGCATTTTTGAGGCCCTTGCGGGCAATGAGATCCTGCAAATCGTTGTTTTCAGCACATTCTTTGGTGTGGCCTGCGCGGCCATGGGAGAATATTCGAAACCCATTGTTAAAGTGCTCGATATCCTTTCTCATGTCATCCTTAAAATGGTGGGATATGTGATGAAATTCGCGCCAATCGGTGTATTCGGAGCATTGTCTGCTGTCATTGCAACGGATGGATTGAAGATATTTGCATTCTATCGGGACTATTTTTTTTCCTTTTTGCTCGGCATATTATTATTATGGATACTGTTGTTAGCTGTCGGTTACCTGATCCTACGGAACCGGTTGCCCAATTTGTGTAGACGGATTGGACAGCCATTGCTGGTGGCGTTCAGCACCACGAGCAGCGAAGCGGTGTTTCCAAAGCTCACGAAAGAGCTGGAAGGCTTTGGCTGCAATGAAAAGATCGTCGCATTCGTATTGCCGCTTGGATACAGCTTCAACCTGGATGGCAGCATGATGTACATGACCTTTGCCAGCATTGCCATCGCGCAGGCCTATGGCGTGACCATGGATACCGGCACTCAGCTAACCATGCTGTTGGTTTTATTGTTAACAAGTAAAGGCATTGCAGGCGTTCCACGGGCATCGCTGATTGTTGTCACGGCAACTTGTGCCATGTTTAAGATTCCGCCAGAGGGAATTGCGTTAATTTTGCCAATCGACCATTTTTGTGATATGCTGCGGAGTATGACCAATGTATTGGGTAATGCACTTGCAACCAGCGCTGTTAGCAAATGGGAAGGAGAATTAGGACCGTCGGAGAACACAACTTAACTCATGGTAAACAGAAGACTATTTAAACGATACTTGCTAATTGCGATCTTCGCCACCTTTTCAACCCTGTCATCGACAGCCCAACCTTCGGTTTTTTCTGGCCAGGTCAAAGACCAGTATGAGGATATTGTCTCGGAAGCTTCCCTGAAAGCCATGCCATCCGGCGCCATAGCCATTTCAGATTCGGCAGGAAATTTTTCAATCCAAACCCAATCCGGTGATTCAATCGTTGTTTCGAAAGAAGGATTTGCGGAAGGTGTTTTTCATCCGGAGAAATTAAAGGGTATCATCGTCATTGAAAAAGATTTTACCTGGAAGGATCTGCTTAACCCTATCTTCTACATCAAGAATGGCGGACTTTGGCTTATGTTATTTATAGTATTCGCAGAGACGGGCTTGATGGTAGGATTCTTTTTGCCCGGTGATAGCCTGTTGTTTGTTGCCGGTATTTACAGCACGAGTCTAATCGATAGCATTTTGCCGGGCGGAACCGGTTCCCCGTTCATCGATCTCATCATTCTTGCCATCCTCACTTCCATCTGCGGCATCCTGGGAAATATGGCTGGATATTGGTTCGGGAAAAAGAGCGGACCTTTTTTATTTCAAAGGAAAGACACCCTGCTTTTCAAAAAGAAGAATTTATTCCAGGCTCGCGATTTCTACGACAAACATGGCGGACAGGCCATCGTTTTTGCGCGTTTTTTGCCGATCATCAGAACCTTCGCTCCCATCATTGCCGGGATTGTGCAAATGGACAGGAAGAAATTCATGTATTATAATATTGTAGGCTGCATCGCCTGGGTTACCACGATGCTGCTGGCGGGGCATTACCTGGATAAATTATTCATGACAAAGCTGAATTTCGACCTCAAGCAACACCTCGAGGTCATCGTGATTGGAATCGTGTTGGTAACCACACTCCCTGTTTTGTACAAATTATTTTTTGGAAAGAGAAAGCAATATCCCGAAGAACAATTAAAAATTAAAAATTAAAAAATGGAATTCGTGACCCGGTTTGAATTTTTAATTTTTACTTTTTAATTATGAATTCTCAGAGGCATTACCTTTTGAACATCGCCGTCATTGTGGCGGCTCTCGGCTACTTCGTAGACATTTACGATCTTCTACTTTTTGGAATTGTAAGAGTGCCCAGTCTTAGCTCACTTGGACTTTCAGCTGATCAAATAAAAGATGAGGGCGCCTACATTATCAGCATCCAAATGACAGGCCTGTTGATTGGAGGTATCATTGCGGGGGTGATTGCAGACCGCAAGGGAAGGCTTAGTGTGTTATTTGGTTCTATCATCCTGTATTCACTTGCCAATATCGCAAATGGTTTTGTGCATACCGTGCAACAGTATGCCTGGGTCAGGTTTGTTGCCGGTATAGGACTGGCGGGGGAATTGGGCGTTGGCGTAACGCTGGTGGCTGAAATCCTTCCCAAGGAAAAAAGGGGAATTGGAACTTCTTTTGTGGCCGGAATAGGAATTTCAGGAGCCGTGCTCGCTTATTTTATTTCCAAGTCTTTTCCCTGGCGCACCTGTTATTTTATAGGAGGTGGACTGGGTTTCCTGCTCCTCATTTTGAGGGTAAGTGTATTTGAATCAGGAATGTTCAAAAAAGCGAAAGCGTTGGAAGTGAGTCGCGGAAATTTTTTGATGTTGTTCAACAATGGAAAAAGGCTCAAAAAATACCTATGTAGCATTTTGATCGGACTTCCCACCTGGTATATCATCGGCATACTGGTTACCTTCTCTAAAGAATTTGGCGAGGCATTTGGGCTTACGGGAAAGGTGGATCCGGCCAAAGCCATCATGTTTGCTTACGCAGCCATCGCCATAGGGGATGTGTTAATCGGATTGCTCAGTCAGTGGATGAAAAGCAGGAAGAAGGCGCTGTATCTTTTTTATGCAATGAGCATTGTGATGCTGGTCTTGTATTTTCTACAGGACGGAGGAAGCGCCTCCCGGATGTATTGGATTTGTGCGGCCCTGGGATTCAGCACGGGCTACTGGGCCATTTTCGTAACGATGGCAGCTGAGCAATTTGGCACTAATATCAGGGCTACTGTTGCAACTACGGCTCCAAACATGGTAAGAGGATCGCTACCTTTACTTACATTGCTTTTTTATTGGTTGCAACGTGTGTTTGCTGATCGTCCCAACCCTTACCTTACCGCGGGATGGGTAACCGGTATTATCGTAATGATTTTGACGCTTATTGCAGCCTATTTTTCTGAAGAGACTTTTCACAAAGACCTTAACTATATTGAAGACTAAGGCTTTTGAATGTCGGTATTATGAAATTTCTGGTCATTCGTTTTTCCTCGATTGGCGACATCGTATTAACCAGTCCGGTGGTACGCTGCCTCAGGCAGCAAGTGCCGGACGCGGAAGTTCATTTTCTCACCAAAAACGGTTTCAGGTCCATTGTTGAGCACAATCCCTATATCGACAAGGTGCATATTCTCGGAGACAGTTTTGAATTGATGGTGCACGAATTGAAGATTGAGGAATATGACTATGTGGTAGACCTTCATCACAACCTTCGTACTCTACGCGTTAAGAAAGCACTGGGAACGAAATCATATTCTTTTAAAAAACTGAACGTTGAAAAGTGGCTGCTCACCAATTTTAAGGTTGATGTGTTGCCGAAGGTGCACATTGTGGACCGCAATTTTACAACGGTGCTTCCTTTTGGTGTGCGAAATGATGACAAGGGCCTGGATTATTTTATTCCGGAATCAGCCGTTGTGCCCGAGAAAGATATTCCTGCCGCTCACCTGGCAGGGTTTATTGCGCTTGTGATTGGTGCCGCGCACAATACGAAGAAACTGCCTTTGCATAAATTGAAAGCGTTGTGTGAAGCCATCGATCATCCCATAATCATTTTAGGTGGTAAGGAGGACCGGGAGATCGGTACAGCCATTTCATCGCTTGATCCCGTGCGATTATACAATGCCTGCGGCAAATTCAGTCTGAATGAGTCAGCAGACCTGGTGAGGAGATCAAAACTCGTCATCAGCCATGACACCGGCCTCATGCATATCGCTGCTGCATTTCAGAAACCCATCGTCAGCATCTGGGGGAATACGGTTCCGAAATTCGGGATGTATCCTTATTATGGAGGAAGGTCTTCGCAGCGATACGACATTTTTGAAATCAATCATCTTCGTTGTAGACCTTGCAGTAAGATCGGATATGCTAAATGTCCGAAAGGTCACTTTAAGTGCATGGAGGAAATTGACGTTAAGGCCATTGCGGCAAGAGTAATGGAGCGAATTAAAAAGTAAAAAGTGAAAAGTAAAAAGTCAAAATTGCAGGAGACCAATTTATACTTTTTACTTTTTACTTCCTCACAAGTACCTCTGCATCCTGATCACTCCAAAATAATCCAGGGCAATGGCGAGGAGAAAGAAGACCACCATTGCCAGCAACAGGTACTCGTAAATCTTTTTCTGGGTGTTCTTAACGCTCAGTATTTCCATAAGCCATTCGGTAAAATGGATCATGACGCCCATCGTCAGTAAGGAAAGGCCAAGTAAGAAAATTTGTGCTGGAAGAAAGATGACAAAGAAAGCTCCGGCGACAATGAGCACGGCGCCAAAGATTTTTAAGGGTGAGTTCAGGTAACGGATCATAGTATATCGGATTAGAGGGTGTAATATAAAAGTAACGAATGCCCTTTATATTTCTATCGAAGGAATACTACGTAAAACTTCTCGGTATAAGCTATTCGGAATTAGGGTATTACGGTCAACGGTTAACGATACTGTCCACGATCTAACGTCCGCTGTTTTCTATTTTGCATACATACCTGTCCACTCCCCGGCTTCGTTGAAGTAATTGTAACCCAGCATAGAATCGTAGCAGATAAAATTTCCAGTCCATTCGTCGTTCAGGTTGAAATGGTTGTAACTGTTTACGTCTGTCTTAACGTAATAGCCAGTCCAAACACCGTTGTTGTCGAATGCGAGAATAACAGCCTGATCGGCAATTACCAGGTAACCCTGTAATTTGTTGTCCTTGTCAAAGACATAATGCCCCTTCCAACCCTCGCTGCTCAGCGGATTCAACGTGAAACTGATCATGGGGTTAATGGCAGAATTGTATTTAGGATTGACGCGTGTATTCTGCTTGGGATTGACCAGCGCATTCATTTTGGGATTCAGCGCGGCCGTCATATAAGGATTGATATTCCAGTTGATCTTTGGATTGATGCGCGGATTTTTGGTAGGGTTGATCCTGTTATTCTCATAAGGGCACAACACCTTGTTCATCGTGGGATTTCTTTCTGAGGGCAGCACGGGTGGCGAGTCTTGGGCCTTTAAAACGGATAAACCAGCGACACAGAGTACCGCGAAAAGGAATAGTCTTTTCATTAGCTTGTCTTGTTGGATACGTAAATCTTATATGTTATGGGCCAAATAGGATACGGACGCGAAAGTATTTTCGGGATAGGAGGAGATAAAGTGGGACAAATTAAGCATTCTTTATTATCCGGAGAAATCTAAGGGTTTTCCGGTTGAAGAAAATGGGGACCGGAAATTCGGTCCCCAACTTCGTCTATACGGCCAGGGTACTCAGTACATTATTCATGTTCCGAACAGCATCGGCCGACTTGGCAAAGAGTGCCTTTTCATCTTCATTTAGATTATATTCAACGATCTTTTCCCATCCATTCCTGCCTATGACAACGGGTACTCCCAGGCAGATATCTTTCTGTCCATATTCACCTTCAAGATAAACACAGCAGGGCACGATCCGTTTTTGATCTCTTGCAATGGTTTCCACCAGGGCTGCACCTGCCGCACCCGGGGCGTACCAGGCAGATGTGCCCAACAAGCCCGTAAGCGTGGCGCCACCTACCATGGTATCGGCTGCAACCTTCTTTAATACATCAGCTGATATATAATTAGATACAGGAACGCCGCTATAGGTTGCAAGCCTTGTTAAAGGAATCATGGTTGTGTCTCCATGACCGCCTATGACAACGCCCTGCAAGTCGTTGGGTGCGCAGTTCAGGGCCTGGCTCAGGTAATACTTGAAACGTGAGCTATCTAGGATTCCACCCATTCCAATGATCCGCTTCTTAGGCAGGCCCGTCGCTTTGAGCGCGAGATAAGTCATCGTATCCATCGGGTTACTAACGATAATAAAAATGGCGTTGGGGGATTGTTTTAGTATGTTTTCGGCTACGCCCTTAACAATTCCGGCATTAATGCCGATGAGCTCTTCGCGCGTCATTCCCGGTTTGCGGGGAAGACCCGACGTGATGACAACAATATCACTTCCAGCCGTTTTACCATAGTCATTGGTGCTTCCAATGATCTTTGTATTAAAACCCAGAAGGGTGGCAGTTTGCATCATATCAATCGACTTGCCTTCAGATATGCCTTCTTTGATATCCAGCAGAACCAGTTCTTCGCAAAGGGCTGCGCGCGCAATATTGTCTGCACAAGTAGCACCCACGGCTCCTGCACCAACAACTGTTACTTTCATGATAGAGGGGTTTTAATTTGAGGAATTATTTTGGAGGGCCAAAGGTAATTGGTGGCGGGGGGATGAACAAATTCTGAACCGGATACCGGATACCAGATACCGGACAGTCTGAGTGTGAGTTTAGGCTGAATTCAATCCACATCCAAACCCGTACTCAGACTATCCGGTATCTGGTATCCGGTATCAATGAAATCATTACTTAAGCGCTTCCGCCATCTGCTCCATCGTAGCGCCACCCTCGAAAACTTTCTTGAGCTTGTAATTTTTGTCGTAGATAGCGATGAAGGGAACGAAGTGAACTTTAAAATAATTGCCGAAGAAATATTTTGTATCGCGGCCCATCGAGATGGCGGGATATTTTTTTATCTCGTAGGTGTCATAAAAAGTTTTCATTTTTTCGAATGGCTGATAGGTTGCCATCACGATGTGCGCATCAGCAAATGCATCAATGTGCTCCCTGATTAATTTTGTCTCTGCCTGGCAATGCTCACAATCCGGATTGAACCAGATCAAGATGACCTGTTTGTTTTTGGGAAGATCTTCGTTGGTGTAATTCTTATTGGAGTCTACAAGTTGGAGCGAAAAGGATGGCAAGGGCTTATCGTAATAGTCGGGCTTCACGGCAGCATCCTCTTTCGCCTGGGCCATAGTAAACTGAAAAGCAAACAGGGCGAGGCAAAGGCACAATAGATTTTTCATCCGAAGTGGTTTGAATTAATAACTGATCAATTTGAAATTTATTGCCGGTTGCCCGTCAAAGCGGGTCACCGGAAATTCAGCTTGAAAATTAGCATAAATGGCGGTATTTCGGGCCAAGAATTGGTTAAATAGCATTCAAATTCAGCCTTTATTTGAATGATTTCGGGGAATAAAAATAGGAAATCAACCCTTATCTTTGCGCCTCTTAAAATCAATTTATGGCAACAACGGCAGACATTAGTCGCGGCATGATCCTGAAAATGGATGGAAGTCTTTATACAGTGGTGGACTTTGGACAAAACAAGACGGCGCGTGCAGCGGCCAAAGTTTGGGCCAAGCTTAAGGGCGTTGATAACAACCGCAGTATCGAACATACCTGGAATAGCGGTGATAACATATTTCCTGTCAGGGTTGACAAGAAGCCTTTCCAATATCTATATAAAGATGAGAGTGGTTATAGTTTCATGGACAATGTCACATTTGAACAGATTACCATGGTTGAGGAATTGATCGACGCACCCCAGTTCTTAAAAGAGGGACAGGAAGTTTTCGTATTGATCAATGGAGATAATGAGCAGCCGATGAGCGTTGAATTGCCTGAAAAAATCATTGTCAAAGTTACCTATAGCGAACCCGGTATCAAGGGAGATACAGCCACACGTGCATTAAAAGCCGCAACGGTTGAAACTGGCGCCACCGTTATGGTTCCGCTTTTCGTTGATGAGGGAGAGGTGATCAGGATAAATACCAAGACAGGCGAGTACGTGGAGAGAGTGAAATAAGTCCACGGACGGACTGGATATGGTATTTAATTCTAATGGGCGCAGGATGTTTCAGCCAAATGCCTGATTAACAGAATACTTGCCTCACCGAGCTTTTTCGGAATTCGGCGTGAATTCCTATCTTAGTCCCCTGTATCTTTAACCCACTGCCCTGGCAGCGATTCACAAACCAAAAATCGGCAACATGGATTTCAAACAAATTCAGGAGTTGATCAAAATTATCAACAAGTCCAATATTGGTGAGATCAGCATTGAGGAGAAAGATTTCAAGGTTACCATTAAGCAAAAGAAAGAAGAAAAAATAACCCAGGTCATTGGAGCTGCGCAGTCTGTGCCGGTATATTCTGCCCCACCTCCGGTGGCGCAACAGCAATCAGCGGCAGCACCTCAGGCCGACAAAGCAAAAGCAGCGGCAGAGCCGAAAGTCGACAACCTCATTACTATAAAGAGTCCCATGATCGGGACATTTTACCGGAGACCCTCTCCCGATAAACCCATTTTTGCAGAAGTGGGTGATGAAATCTCGCCCGGAAAAGTGTTGTGCATCATCGAAGCGATGAAACTCTTCAATGAAATTGAAAGCGAAGTGAAAGGCCGTATCGTTAAAGTGCTGGCTGAAGATGCAAGTCCGGTTGAATATGATCAGCCGCTTTTCCTGGTAGACCCTTCCTGAATCAATTGAAAATTAAAAAGTAAAAATTAAAAATTAAAAAACTGTCGGCAGGCAAAAGCACATAGCCAAGGCCCTTCGAATTTTGAATTTTGACTTTTTACTTTTGAATTTTACCTTTTTCAAATTTGAATGCATGTTCAAAAAAATAATGATCGCCAATAGAGGAGAGATTGCACTTAGGGTGATTCGCACCTGCAAGGACATGGGCATCAAAACGGTTGCCGTTTATTCCACTGCTGATAAAGACAGCCTGCACGTTCGTTTCGCCGATGAGGCGGTTTGCATTGGAAAGCCTGCGAGTGGCGACTCCTACCTGAATATTCCTCACATTATGAGCGCGGCTGAGATCACCAACGCCGACGCTATACATCCGGGATATGGCTTTCTTGCAGAGAACGCACGATTCGCAGAAATCTGTGGCGAACACGATATTAAGTTCATCGGTCCCACGCCGCAAATGATCCGTTCCATGGGCGATAAGATCACAGCGAAAGAAACGATGATCAAAGCGGGTGTGCCGGTGGTTCCCGGTGGTGAGGGATTACTTGAAAGTGTGGACGAAGCAAAAAGCCTCGCCAAAGACATTGGTTATCCCATCATTTTGAAAGCCACGGCAGGTGGCGGTGGCAAGGGCATGCGCGTGGTATGGGAAGAAGGAGAGATGGAGCGTGCTTACAACAACGCAAAAGCAGAGGCCGGAGCTTCATTTAAAAACGATGGTGTTTACATGGAAAAATTCGTGGAAGAGCCTCGTCACATTGAAATTCAGGTTGCCGGTGATCAATACGGAAAAGTTTGTCACCTGAGTGAAAGAGACTGTTCCATTCAACGCCGTCACCAGAAGCTGGTGGAAGAATCACCTTCCCCCTTTATGACCCCCGAGCTTCGCGAGAGGATGGGTGAGGCCGCCATCAAAGCTGCGTCTGCAATCAGTTACGAAAGTGTGGGTACCATTGAATTCCTGGTGGACAAGCATCGCAATTTCTATTTCATGGAAATGAACACGCGTATCCAGGTTGAACATTGTGTAACAGAAGAGGTGGTGAATTTTGATTTGATCAAGGAACAAATCAAGATTGCAAACGGCGAACCCATATCGGGTGCAAATTATTACCCGGAGATGTGTGCGATTGAGTGCCGCATCAATGCAGAAGATCCTTATAATGATTTCAGACCCTCACCCGGACGTATAACCGTTCTTCACCAACCTGGCGGACATGGTGTACGGATCGACTCACATACCTACGCGGGTTATTCTATTCCCCCGTATTATGATTCTATGATCGCCAAGATCATCACGGTAGCACGCAGCAGGGAAGAAGCCATCAACACGATGAGTAGGGCCCTGAGCGAATACGTGATCGAAGGCGTTAAGACTACGATTCCCTTCCATCAGCAACTCATGCGCAACGAGAAGTTCAGGGCGGGCGATTTCAATACAAAGTTTTTGGAGAGTTTTAAGATGGTATGAAAAAAGTAAAAAGTAAAAATGCAAAATTGGGTTCTTACCTACCCCCAATTTTGAATTTTGAATTTTTACTTTTTAATTAAAAAAACCCCAACTTACGTTGAGGTTTTTTTGGCAACCGGGAACGGTTAAACTTTATCTTAAGAACAAAATCTCCCTGTATTTCGGCAGAAGCCAGTACTGATCATCAACCAGCAGCTCCAGCTTGTCTACATGATAACGGATTTGATCGAAAAAGGCTTCCTTCACTTGCGTGCAATAACCGATCGCTTTGGTCCTTGTATCGGTCATGTTGTTACAAATTTTACGGGCCTCAATCATTTTTTCAACCAGTCCGCTCACTTTGCTGATATGTTCTGATATCTTCAAAAGGATTTGCTTTTGATTAACATAGCCATCTTCCGGCACGCCAACGTCTTTCAAACCCCTGATGTTTTCAATAAGAATGTTCTGGTATTTGATTGAACTGGGCAGGATATGACTGGTACAGAGTTCACCCAGGATGCGGGATTCAATCTGCACTTTCTTGATATAATTTTCCAGTTCGATTTCGTGGCGTGCTTCCAGTTCTGAATGACTGAGGATGCTGTTGTTTTCGAAAAGCTCCTTTGCTTCCTTCGTAACGAATGCATCCAATGCCAGCGGCGTGGTGCGAACGTTGGGCAGTCCACGACGCTCGGCTTCATGATGCCATTCTTCGCTATAGCCGTCACCTTCGAACAACACTTTCTTTCCTTCAACGATGTATTTTTGGATCACCTGCATGATGGCCACCTCTTTCTTCTCACCCTTTTCAATCAGTGAGTCCACTTCCTTTTTGAATTCTTTCAGTGTCTGCGCGATGATCGTGTTCAACACGGTCATTGCTGCAGCGCAGTTGGCGAAAGATCCCACGGCGCGGAATTCAAATTTATTACCGGTGAAGGCAAAGGGCGAAGTACGGTTACGGTCGGTGTTGTCCAACAACAATTCCGGAATATGACGATGAATATCCAGTTTCAGCATGGCTTCATCCTGTTCATCGAATTTTCCTCCAACCCTGGTTTCGATTTCATTCAAAACATCCGTGAGGTATTTACCGATGAAAATGGAGATGATTGCCGGAGGTGCTTCGTTAGCACCCAAACGGTGATCGTTACCCGCAGATGCGATGGAGGCCCTGAGCAGAGCTGAATAGTCATGAACCGCCTTGATGGTATTCACAAAGAAAGTGAGGAACATCAGGTTGGTCTTTGGCGTCTTGCCGGGAGCGAGCAGGTTTACACCTGTGTCGGTAGACATGCTCCAGTTGTTGTGCTTACCACTACCGTTAATACCGGCGAAGGGCTTTTCGTGCAGCAACACGGCCAGTTTGTGACGCTTGGCCACACGGCTCATCACGTCCATCAGCAAAAGGTTATGATCAACCGCCAGGTTGCACTCTTCATAAATGGGAGCGCACTCAAACTGTGCAGGCGCTACTTCATTATGGCGGGTGCGGAGCGGAATGCCAAGCCTATATGCTTCCTCTTCGTAGTCGCGCATGAAAGCGTACACTCTTTCGGGAATGGATCCGAAGTAGTGGTCTTCCAGCTGCTGGCCCTTTGCGGGAGCATGACCAAAAACCGTACGACCTGTCAAAACCAGGTCGGGTCTTGCGTTGGCCATTGCGGCATCGATGACGAAATATTCCTGTTCCCAACCGAGTGTGGGAATAACCTTGGTTACGTTCTTGTCGAAATAGTTACAAACTTCAACGGCAGCCTTGTCGAGGGCCTGGAGTGCGCGAAGCAAAGGAGTTTTGGCATCGAGTGATTCACCCGTATAAGAAACGAAAATGGTCGGAATGCAAAGTGTTTTTCCCTGTCCGATTTCCATGATAAAGGCGGGAGAAGATGGATCCCATGCGGTATAACCGCGAGCCTCGAAAGTGGCGCGCAAACCGCCTGAAGGGAAAGATGATGCGTCCGGCTCCTGTTGAATCAGTGCGTCACCTTCAAACTGTTCAATGGCGGTGCCATCACCTTTTATAGTAAAGAAGGAATCGTGTTTTTCGGCGGTTGTACCGGTCAGGGGCTGAAACCAGTGTGTGAAGTGTGTGACACCCTTTGCCTCTGCCCATGCCCTGATTCCGCTGGCGATCTGGTTGCCCATGGCCCTATCGATCTTCTTGGCATTCTTAATTGATCCTACCAGGCTTTTGTATGCCTCATCGCTCAAGTGTTCGCGGGCAGTCTTTAAGGTGAAAACGTTCTCACCAAAAATTGCCGTGATTTTTGTGGATCCCTCCACCTTAACCCCATTGGCCGATGCGGTTAAATTTTCGATTGCTTTAAAACGTAAGGATTCCATTCTTGTATTGTTTTTTGAATTGTTGCAAATCTGCTTTATTTAGGGTGAAAAACAAAGTTTTTTATGCGGCAAGACGAAATCTGTGGGGTAAGTGTGCAAAATAACCAATAATTTTTCAAAAACCTCCCGGAATTAACAAATTTGCGCGCAAATTATTAATATTTATTTTTTTAATAATTTGATTTTTTGAAATGGTGGAATTCTCTGCCAGGGAATGGACGCGCAAATTGGAATGACGAGAAGAGGAAGATAAAAAGCACGATATCTGACGATTGCACCAAGGATAGGGACAGTATAACCCAGTATTAAAATCATGATGCAGGCGAGCATGAATCCAAAAACGACTGCTCTTGAAATTCCAGGTGGCGGCCCATAAAGGAATCTCAATATGACCAAACCATATATCGCCAACAACTCCAACGCCGGCAACAAATAAAGCAATGAAGTAGATTCCCAAATGTAGGGTCGGAGCAGCACATGATTGAGAGCTGCTGGCAATTGTTTTACATATGAACCTATGTCTGATCGGAGCGTGTCGTAGGGAAGCTTTGACCTTGCGTCCAGCGCCAGAAATTGATTTTGTTTATTGGCAAGAGCCCGGGGCAGGTCAATGCGTTGACTAATTGACCCTGATAAAAAGAAAAAGATCATAAAGAGCGCCACGACGCCACCGAAACAAATTGCGGTCTTTCCCGGAAATTTTTTTGAAAGCCACCAGGCCAGCGTTAGCGGAAGAATGGCGAGAATAAGATAGTTGCTTTGTGGCAGAACAATGAAGAGGCCTAATAAAATACCCGCCATTCGCTTTAAGCTGAATCCGTCCTTTTCAATGGCGAAATAGGTGTGATAAAAAAATATGGCAAGGCCGGTAAATGCGAGTCCGTCTTTGTGAATACCGCTGCACCAAAAGACAAATGTGGGAATGAAGATCCATGCGCCGGCTATCGCATTTACCCTACCCGGAAAAATTGCGTGATAGGTTCGAATCAGGCAAGCCCAACCAAAGAAGGTGAGAAAGGAAAACAGGACGGCATTGACATAGTAATGATTGAAACTAAAAAGATTGAAAATCGAGAGGAGTTTGACCAGGAAGTTGAATTTGATATCATTCCAATAGGAATTGTCGGTGCTAAACAATTTCGCATAGCCTTCAACGTATGGATAAGCGAACAAATTGGTCAACCACTGTCCGGGATGTTCGAATAGCAATTTGGTCTCGGCGATGCTGTCGGCCTGGTAACGCCAGGTGTCAGCAATACTGCGGTAATAGGCGGAATGTCCCATCACGAGTCCATAAACCACCGCCGCTGCTACCTTGAGGAGAAATAAAGAGATGAGAAGGCGTGGGGAAAGTCCGGATTTTGAAAAGAAAAAAATCCTGGTGATGAGCCAGCAGAAAAGCAAGGTATATAAAACAAATAGCAGCCAGGACATTGGGAGAAAGATACCCCTTTTCATTAACTTTGCGGTTTTCCGAATATCAGCTCTCTATATGGATACTACTGTACAGGTCGCAGAAAAACTCGGACTCAGGCCCGAAGAATTTGATATGATTTGCAGGATTCTTGGCCGCACGCCCAATTTTACTGAATTGAGCGCCTACTCCGTGATGTGGAGTGAGCATTGCAGTTATAAAAACTCCATTAAATGGTTAAAGACGCTTCCCAGGGAAGGCGGTCGCCTTTTGGTGAAGGCTGGCGAGGAAAATGCAGGTCTTGCCGACATCGGAGATGGTTGGGGTGTCGTATTTAAAATTGAAAGTCATAATCACCCGTCTGCCATCGAGCCCTTCCAGGGCGCTGCGACCGGCGTTGGGGGAATCCACCGCGATATATTCACCATGGGTGCAAGGCCCATTGCCGCTCTTAATTCTCTTCGTTTCGGAAACCTGAAAGACGGCAAAACGCAGCATCTGCTTCATGGCGTGGTTCACGGCATTGGTCACTATGGAAATTGCTTCGGCGTTCCTACCGTGGGAGGTGAAGTGTATTTCGAAGATTGCTATCACACCAACCCCCTTGTAAATGCCATGAGTGTAGGTGTGGTGAGAGCCGGGCAAACCGTAAGCGCTACCGCAGAAGGCGAGGGCAATCCTGTTTTCATCGTCGGTTCAGCCACAGGCAAAGACGGAATGGGTGGGGCCTCATTTGCTTCCGCCGATATCACAGAAGACAGCATGGAAGATCTTCCCGCCGTACAGGTTGGTGATCCATTCCAGGAAAAGAAATTATTGGAAGCCTGCCTCGAATTAATTCCCAAGGGCGCGCTGGTGGGTATGCAGGACATGGGAGCAGCGGGTATTATCTGTTCTACCGCGGAGACCAGTGCGAAGGGTGGCGTGGGTATGCGCATTCACCTGGACCAGGTTCCGATGCGGCAGAAAAACATGAAGGCTTGGGAACTCTTACTAAGCGAAAGCCAGGAGCGCATGTTGCTGATCGTGAAAAAAGGAAGGGAGCAGGAAGTGGAACAGGTCTTTTCCAAATGGGATCTGCCTTGTTCAATGATTGGCGAAGTGACCAACGACGGTTTACTGAAGTTTTTCATGCACGGTACATTGGAGGCTGAAATTCCTGCCGAGAGCCTGGTGCTTGGAGGCGGCGCACCCGTTTATGAAAGGGAATACCGCGAGCCAAAATATTTCCAGGAAATCGCAGCATTTGATGCTTCTAAAATTTCAGAACCGCGTGATCTGAAAAAAACAGCAGAAGAAATTATTCAAATTCCGAATATCGCATCTAAACGTTGGGTATATACGCAGTACGACAGCATGGTGGGCACTGCCAATACCGGAACCAACAGTCCGAGCGACGCAACCATCGTTGCCGTGAAGGGGACCGCGAAGGGGCTTGCGGTTACAACGGACTGCAATAGCCGCTATGTTTATGCCGATCCCTTTAAAGGTTGCATGATTGCCGTGAGTGAAGCCGCCAGGAATATCGTTTGCAGCGGCGGCCTGCCATTGGGGGTTACCAACTGTCTCAATTTCGGCAATCCCTATGACCCCGAAGTGTACTACCAGTTTGTAAATGCGATCAGGGGAATGGGTGAGGCCTGCAAAAAATTTGAAACACCGGTAACGGGTGGTAACGTGAGTTTTTACAACCAGGGCCCGGAAGGTGCGGTATATCCAACACCAACAATTGGAATGGTTGGCCTGCTCGAAAATATCAATTCAAGAATGACCCTCGACTTCAAAGAAGCCGGTGACAGAATTTACCTCGTGGGTCAAAGCAGAAATGATATCAACTCCTCGGAATATCTGCATAAAATCTGCGGGATAGAATTCTCTCCGGTTCCTCATTTCGACCTGGACGAAGAATTCAGGATTCAGCAGATGATCAGTTCACTGATCAAAAAAGAATTGATCGAGTCTGCACACGATGTCAGTGAGGGCGGACTCTTTATTACCCTTTGTGAATCTGCATTCAACCGAAATCTGGGCTTCGACGCCAGGGCTGGTGTAGAAGGCATTCGCAAAGACGCCTACTGGTTCGGTGAAGCCCAAAGTCGGGTAGTGGTGAGCGTTAGTGCCGAAAAAGAGAAAGAATTCAAAAGCCAGCTGCAGTCTGGCGGCATCCCCTTTGAAGCTTTGGGTGAGGTCACCAGCGGAACGATCAGGATTGACGGAAACGCATGGGGCAGGGTCGAAGAGTGGAAGACGAAATATGACGATGCGATAATCGACCTGCTTGCCGCTCATGAATCTGAACACGCTCTCAGCGCACTTTAACGAAAGGATGGAAAAGCAAGAAATCATAGTAGTAACCGGCGCCGCCGGCTTCATCGGAAGCTGCATGGTTGGATTCCTGAACCGGATGAATTTCAAGAGACTGATCCTGGTTGACGAATTCGATTCGGAAGAAAAAGACCTCAACCTGAAAGACAAAGATTATTTGTCGAAGGTGGAACGGGATGATTTCTTCAACTGGATCCGCAAAATGAATTTAAAGCCCGATTATTTTTTTCACCTGGGCGCGCGCACAGACACCACCGAGTTCGACTATTCCATTCACCAAAAATTAAATGTTGAATATTCCCAACAGGTTTGGAACTACTGCACCATGTTGGATATTCCGCTGGTCTATGCTTCTTCCGCAGCGACTTATGGCTCGGGGGAGCTGGGATACAGGGATGACCACGAAATTATTGAAAGACTTGAACCACTGAATCCCTACGGCATTTCAAAAAATGAATTCGACAAGTGGGTATTGCACCAGGTTGATCATCCCCCGTTTTGGGCCGGCTTGAAATTTTTTAACGTGTATGGTCCGAATGAATATCACAAGGCGCGCATGGCGAGTGTGATCTTTCATTCTTTCAACCAGATCAGGAAGCAGGGGTTTGTAAATCTCTTCAAGTCTCACCGGCCCGAGTTTAAGGACGGTGAGCAGTTGCGCGATTTTATTTATGTCATGGACGTGGTTAAGGTTTGTTACTGGTTGATGGACAACCGGCCTGATTCCGGAATTTATAACCTGGGTACGGGCAAAGCAAGAAGCTTTTTTGACCTGGCCAGCTCAAGCTTTGCCGGGCTGGATTTGAAGCCCGATATCAGGTTCGTTGACATGCCGGAAGACATCCGGGAGCGGTACCAGTATTTTACGGAAGCCGATATGAACAAGCTGATACGCGCAGGCTATAATGAAAAATTTTATACCCTTGAGGAAGGCGTCGGGGACTATGTACGCAATTATTTATCCAAAGGAAAATATTATTGACCCTCTTTGCGGGTGAACGTTCCCGTAAGTGAGCAAAAGCCAAACAGCATGAACAAAAAGATCGCTATCATCGGAGGTGGAAACCTGGGTACGGCTATAGCCGAAGGATTAATCAAGAGCGGGTTCACGCTGCCCGAACATATTATCATTACCAAGAGGAATATCAGTACGCTGCAGTCGCTCGAGCGCCAGGGCGTGATCATCAGTAATGACAATGCGGATGCGCTGCGCTATGCCGACCTGGTGATCCTCGCGATCAAACCCTTCCAGGTGGACGATCTGCTGAAACAACTGGGTTCTCATTTTGATGAGCGCAGGCATCTCCTGGTTTCCGTGGTAACCGGCGTGACCATCGCGCATATTCTGTCGGTGATTCAGAAAAAATTGGCCGTTGTTCGAGCCATGCCCAATACCGCCATCGCCATCCAGGAAAGCATGACCTGTCTTGCAGCGCACGCTGTTGGAAGCGACGAAACGCGCTACATGGAAGATCTCTTTTCACAACTGGGCAAGGTGACCTGGATTGATGAAAAACTGATGAATGCAGCTACCGTGCTCGGCGCATGCGGCACCGCGTATGCGATGAGGTACATGCGCGCCAATATCCAGGGTGGAATTGAAATTGGATTCGATGCAGCGACTGCCACATTGATAGCAGCCCAAACCGTAAAAGGGGCAGCAGATCTCATCCTTAAAAAGGGATCTCATCCCGAACAGGAGATCGATAAGGTGACCACACCCCGTGGCTGCACCATTGCCGGACTGAATGAAATGGAGCACCAGGGCTTTAGCTCTTCGCTGATTAAGGGGATTGTGGTGAGCTATGACAAGATTGCGACGGAGTAGGGGACTGGTTAACCGGTTAACTAATTCTCAACAATTCCCAATTTCTTCTGGGGATAACCCGCAACTGGAATATTTTTTGCAAAAGCAGAGTACTTGAGAACCAAGTCCTGGCATGGTTTTCATACTTTTTAGAGCGAATAATCGTTTTAATAACTGCTGGCTGGTGCAAAATTGATATCCAATTCATGAAAAGACTGCTCCCACTATTCGTTACCGTGGCATGTTTGGGACTTTTTTCCTGCAAGAAAGAAGCGATCAACAATATCCCCGTGCAGATCAGGGTACAGAACCTCAGCTCCTATACGATTCAATCAGTTACCATAGTTTCAGCCACAAAGGACCAACCTTATCAGCAGCAATATAATTACGGAAGCCTCGGGTCAAATCAGACCTCTACATACCTGGAGCAGGGTATTGTCTACAGCATGCCTACCTGCAAATTCCAGGTGAACGGTCAGTGGAAGGAATTTGTGCCGCGTTGCCAAATGGGATTAAAAGAACTGACTGCCGGCCGGTATACGCTAAAAATTACGACAGACGCTTTGGGAAATATAAGTTACCCGGAATTTACTAAGGACTAACCCATTCAGTTCTTAAAGAAAAAAGTCCCTCCTCGTGAGGGACTTTTGCTTTCTAATCCGCCTGGATCATGTCTTTATTCTCGCTTTCAGGAAATCGTAAACATGTTTGTACGCATCTTCGGTTGCAGGCTTGTCATAGATCGGATTGCTGGGATTGGCAAACGCATGATCAGCATCATACCGGTACACTTCAAGTTTTTTTCCCGCCTTTTTCATATCAGATGCGAAATCATTGACAACAGTCGGGTTGATCCATTGATCCTTGTTTCCAAAAATTCCCAATACATCCGCGTTCAATGATTTCAATTTGTCGATATTTTTTTCGGGCATTCCATAAAATACCACGCAACCCGCAGCTTGTGGGCCGGCCAAAATGGATGACTGCAAACTCCAACCGCCGCCAAAACACCAGCCTATCGTTAAGATCTTTGCATCCTTACCTACGTAGGCTAAGGCCCCTTTGATTATGGCTTCCGCGCGCTCGGGTTTGATGGCCTGCATGATTTTTCCTGCCTCATCGGCGGTAGAGGCTACCCGCTTGTCGTAAAGGTCGATGGCGAGCACATTGACACCCAAATCGGTCGCAAACTGTTCCGACTGTTTTTTAATATAGTCATTGAGGCCCCACCATTCGTGTACCACAAACAGATAATACGGGCTGGGACTTTTGGCCTTGACCTCGTAACCGAATGCATCTGAACCGTCCGGCGCTTTGAAACTGACCGACTTTCCGTTGTCGCTTACGAAGGTGAATGGTATGGGATCCTGGTGGCTCATCACGAAGGCTTTATCAGCACCCAGCTGGGCGAAGCTGGCGTTGGCATCTTTTGCGCAACAGTTCATGGCCATCTGTGCCCATCCGCTATAGGCGGAGCAAAAAAGCACTAAAAGCAACAATCGATGTTTCATTTTATATTTTTTTAGCTGAATAAAGTTACGTGAATTGTCAGTGAAAGGATTCCTGGAAGGCTATTGTCAGGATTTCCACATTTTACAGACCGAAAGTTTTTTGACCGCGAGAAAAGCCGTATGTTTGCATGACCTCCCGGAGATTGCATTTCCAAAAAATTCCCGCAGGTCAAATTTTAGGCAGGGGTAGATAATTCTCGATTTATTGATCAACATTTATTCTTCCTGAAGCAGTTCAGCGGAGAAATCTTTTTGTTGAAAAACCCAACCATTGAGAGCTTTTTTGTGAACGAAGGGTTAGTGCACTGCCAGTTCAATAAGATTAGACCTTGTTAAACTATAAATCATTATGGCCAAGTATATTTTTGTTACAGGTGGCGTAACCTCATCATTGGGTAAAGGAATCATTGCTGCCTCGCTTGCCAAACTTTTGCAGGCAAGAGGATTGACGGTTACGATTCAGAAATTTGATCCATACATTAATGTGGATCCCGGTACACTCAACCCATACGAGCATGGAGAATGTTATGTAACGGAAGATGGGGCGGAAACTGATCTCGACCTGGGTCATTACGAGCGCTTCCTGAATATATTCACCTCACAGGCCAACAACGTTACCACGGGCCGAATTTATCAAACGGTCATCAACAAGGAAAGAGAAGGAGCCTATCTGGGAAAAACCGTACAGGTCATTCCGCACATCACGGACGAGATTAAACGAAGAATGCTGTTACTGGGAAACCAGGGCTATGATATTGTGATTACAGAGATCGGTGGAACTGTTGGCGACATCGAAAGTTTGCCTTTCATTGAAGCCGTTCGTCAGTTGCAATGGGAACTTCCTGATGAAGATGTGGTGGTGGTTCACCTCACTTTGATACCCTATTTGAAGGCTGCGAAGGAACTTAAAACGAAACCGACCCAGCACAGTGTAAAACTGTTGAGCCAGGAAGGTGTGCATCCGGATATTATTGTATGCCGAACCGAAGAACCGCTGGGACCAGAAATCAGGAGAAAAATTGCGCTATTCTGTAATGTGAAGCAGGAAGCTGTGATTGAAGCTGCCGATGCGCCCACGATTTATGAAGTGCCATTGGCGATGATGAGAGAAAAGTTGGATCTCATTTGTTTGAAAAAATTAAATGTGACCGATTTTCACGAACCGGATCTGCAGAAGTGGAAGGAGTTTTTGGACAAGCTTAAGTATCCAAAGAGTAAAGTCAATATCGGGCTGATCGGAAAATACATCGAATTACAAGACGCTTATAAATCGATCCTCGAATCTTTTATTCACGCGGGAGCATTGAACGAATGCAAAGTGAATGTGGTGAATGTGCATAGCGAATTTATCACCGATGAAAATGTCGCAGAAAAGCTGGGCAACCTGGATGGACTATTGGTGGCGCCAGGGTTCGGTCATCGGGGTGTTGAAGGCAAAATCGTAGCTGTAAAATATGCAAGGCAAAATGGACTTCCATTCTTCGGAATATGTTTGGGAATGCAGATGGCCGTCATTGAATTTGCGAGAGACGTGTTGGGATTGAAAGCGGCTCATTCAACGGAGATGAATCCGGATACGCCGGATCCCGTGATTGACCTCATGGAGGAACAGAAAAAGATTACGGCGAAGGGCGGCACCATGCGTTTGGGAACATATCCTTGCGAACTAAGACCTTCTTCACTTGCCATTGAGACCTACAGGACGAATGAGATCAGCGAGCGGCACCGCCACCGTTGGGAATTCAACAACGCTTATTTGAATGCGTTTGAAGAAGCGGGCATGATTGCGAGCGGAAAAAACCCGGCAACAGGACTTGTTGAAATCATTGAAATTCCTTCACATCCCTATTTTATTGGCGTTCAATACCATCCTGAATTGAAGAGTACGGTTGAAAATCCTCATCCGTTATTCGTAAACTTCATTAAGGCTTCCAAGGAATTTGCCGAAAAGAAGAATGCGGCGAAGAATCCCTTGCTGCAGAGTGAGTTGATATAGATTGTAGATTGTAGATTGTGGATTGTAGATATCCAAAATCCACAATCTACAATCCACAATCTAATTTTCATACTTACTTAACACGCCCCTTTTCATTCGTCCCCACATGTTGTCGAAACTGTGATGTTCGTTGTCGCGCCATTTCTTGGAAAAGCCCTTTATTTTTTCTGCCCGGTCTTCTTTTGAAATCGCGAACAACTGGCGGATCGCATCCATGTTGTTTTCCTGAACCAATTGGTTATATGCCTCCTTCAATTCCCGCTCTTTCTTAATATTGGATTGTGTCATTTCTTTTTCCAATTCTTCCCGCCAAAAGACTTTTTCATCGTAAGCTCCGGCAGGGAGCATGCTTTTGGTGATGACGGGCATCAGTTCAATCAGCATGAGAATGACTACAATGAGGTAGTAGCGGAACTGCAGTGCTGTATTGTCTTTTAACAGGTTGTTCAAGGCCTCGGCGCGGGTGAGAAAACCATCATTAAGATATTGAACAAAGACCTGTTCTTCTTTTTGCTTCTTGCCTTCAATTTCTTCCAGTTCTTTTCCTATTGTTTCCAGCCTGGGTTGCTGGATGGCCTGCAATTGCTGAAAAGCATTGTCCAATTTTTGATATTCATTCTTTTTGGCTGTCGCAATTTCGCGGATGCCAATCTTGCCCGTTCCGCCCGAGCCATCGGCCTCCGCAATGAAATTCTCACGGGCCTTGTCAACGATTGCTGATTGTATGAGCAGGTTTTTTTCCAGGTCTGCTTTCTGCGCGAGCAGTTCCGCTTTTCTATTGTTGTACAATGAATCGAGCTCCTGCCGTTTCACCATTTTTCGCTTTTCATTATCAAGCGATGACTGCATTCGGATCTCTTTATCGAATACATACATGATGGCGGGTTGAGCCATGAAAATTCCGATGGTAAGTGCGAGCAGTCCGCGAAAAACGAGAGGAGTGAATTTCTTTTTATTGGATTTGTTGATGCCCTTGATCAGTGCGCGATCAATACAGAGTACAATGAAGCCCATAAAGAGTCCAAGTGGTACAAAAAGATAGGCGTGATCAACCACAGTTGAAAAGAAATAGGTCCAGGCCAGCGTGGCAAAAGCCCAGGTTGCCAGAACGGTCATGCCTACGATTCGATAACGATTGCGGTCAACAATGCAATCAATGATCAGTTCCCGTTCTGCAGTTGATAGCCACCAGAGAAATTCTGTGAATTCCGACGGCTCATAATTTTCCCTTTGGGAAATTGAAATGTTTTTTTCTTCCATAATTATGGGAATTAAAAGATGATGCTTCAGCAGACAGGTTGAGGTGGAAACGGAAGCATATCGTGGAGGGGTACGATGCTTAAACGGAGCCGCAGGGGAATTCGTTTGTTGGGGGTGTTAAATAATTTAAAAAGCGACGACCGTTGGCCGTTGATCGTTTACCGAGGGGTTGACTTTAGAAGGAAGACAAATTCCGCGCTTAACTTAAATTTAAGCCAACGGCCAACGGCCAACGGTCGGCGGCAACTACAAGTCTTCAATATCCCACTACTTACGTACCTTCGCCCCCTAATTTTCTACAGGTATGCAAATGGATAGGAATACCATTATTGGTTTTGTGTTGTTGGCAGGGTTATTTTTTGGCTACTTCTGGTTTACCCGACAGGGGCAATTGGAGGCTGAGAAAAATCAGAAACATATAAGGGACTCAATCGCCGCGATTCAGCCCAAATTCGACACAACCCTGGCAAGGATGGACTCCGCAAAAAGAGACTCAGCTATGCAGGCAACTGCCGCCGGCGGTTTCAAAGCGGCATCCCAGGTGGCCGAAGAACTGACAGTTGTTGAAAACGAAGTGATGAAAATCAGCTTCACCAACCGCGGCGGACAACCCAAACAGGTTGAACTCAAGAAATACAAATCGCTCGATAGTCAGAACGTGAAACTCGTTGAAGGCGATTTCGACAAGATAACTTACCCCATCAATACCGGCACCAACCGGCTGGCTCAAATCTCAAGCCTCATGTTCGGTCAGGCCAAGCTTGCAAAAAATGCAGACGGAAGCCAAACCATTTCTTATCAACTCAGCGATTCTACAGGGATGGCGGTGGTTCACCAGTATGTGATCAGGCCTTCGGATTATTTGATTGATTGGAACCTGCAAATGACGGGCGTCGACAGGCTTCTGACCCAAAACAGTTTAAACCTGACCTGGCAGGTGGAAGCAAAACAGCACGAGCACGATATTAAAGGTGAAAAGCGGGAAACGCAGATTGGATTTTGGGAAGGGAACGACTATGATTATTTCACCCTGCTTCGAACCCAGAATCACAATTTCGAAAAAGCGGTGCAATGGGTGAGCATCAAGCAGAAATTTTTCAACACCACCCTGATCGCCAAGAATAATTTTAACTCAGGCGATATCAGCTGCACGATCCCCGGCGATTCTTCCGGTGTTGTGACTTCGGCAATCACCAATCTGAAAATGGTATTGCCAACAGGAACCGTTGCAAATATTCCATTTCAGATTTATTATGGTCCAAATGATTTTAGCATCCTGAAGTCATATAACAATGGCATGCAGAACGTGATTAACCTGGGCCAGGGCATGTATGCCTTCGTAAAATATATCAACCGTTTTATCATCATCCCGGTTTTTGATCTCATCAAGAGATCGGGCGTTGGATTTGGATTGGCGATTGCACTGCTCACGATAGTCATTCGTTTGTTTACTTCTCCACTCGTTTACACCAGCTACCTGAGCGGTGCAAAAATGAAAGCGCTGCGCCCCGAGCTGGATGTGCTCAAGGCGAAATATAAGGATGACCAACAGGCATTCAGCATGGAGCAAATGAAATTGTTCCGATCGGCTGGCGTAAATCCATTGGGAGGCTGTATTCCGGCACTTTTACAAATCCCGATATTCTTTTCATTATATAGTTTCTTTAACGCCAACATCGATTTGCGTGGACAAAGTTTTTGGTGGGCGAAGGATCTCTCTACCTACGATTCGATCCTGGACTTCGGACATATTCCGTTGATCAGTTCTGTATACGGCACACATATCAGTTTGTTCACCCTGCTTGCAGTAGCCACCAGTTTGCTCATTTCTATTTACAGTATGAGCATGACGCCCGACCAGAACAACCCGATGCTGAAATACATGCCCTACATCTTCCCCTTTTTCTTATTGGGCATTTTCAACGGGCTGCCTGCCGCGTTGACCTGGTATTATACCGTTTCCAACCTGATCACGCTGTTACTTCAATATGTCATTCAGCACTACATTATCGATCACGATAAAATTCTTGCACAGCTGGAAGAGAATAAGAAGAAGCCAAAGTCCAAATCCAAATGGCAGGAACGGTTGGAGCAGATGCAGGAATCGCAGAAAAAGGTTCAGGACCTGAAAGGGAAATCTCAAAAGAAATAGTATTTAAAAGCCTGGTTTTCAACCGGGCTTTTTTAATTTTAACAGGTCTTCGGGCAACCCGGAAGCCAATTTTACTATCTTAGATCAAACAGGCACAACGATGAAACCGCAAAGGCTTTTTTTGTTTTTGGTCGGGTCAATTCTTGCTATACCCGCTTTGGCGCAAAAAATGATGTCGGAAGGAACGTTGGTATATACGATCAGCGTGCAAACCGGCAGCAAGGAACCCCAAATGGCCGACATGTTTGATGGCGCTTCCACGACCATTTACCTCAAGGGTGGCCTTAGCCGCTCCGATATGGTGACCGCCCTGGGTACCTCCACGACCATTTACGACAGCCGTTCTGGCAATGGCGCTGTGTTGAAAGAATACAGTGGCCAGAAACTGCTGATCAAGATGAACAGGAATAACTGGCTGGATAAAAACAAAAAATACGAAGGGATCAGTTTTACACCGACGAATGAAACCAAAATAATTGCGGGATATACCTGTAAGAAGGCGACTGCAAAATTGAAAGACGGAACCTCATTCACCGTTTATTATACTACCGATCTGACTACGGAAAACAAAGAATACGATTACCAGTTTAAGACCCTCCCTGGGTTAGCGCTGGAATATGAGTCAACCGTAGGAAATCTTCATGTGAGATATACGGCTTCAAAGATCAATTTTGATCCTGTGCCCGCACAGAGATTTGCCGTTCCTCAATCTGGTTACCGGGAAATGACTTACGAAGAGAGCAGCAAAGCTGGGCAGTAAAAAAAGCGCTTACGGGTTGCTTTTGTAAGATGGACCGAACTTGATGAAAGTAGGAACTTTGATCTTGTTCTGATGTGGCAGAACATAAACCACATTTCCTTTTTGGTAAGTAATGATAGAATTCATCACCATGTACTGATCGGTCCTGGTGAAGTTGAAAGTCTTGCTGCCATTGTATCCATGGCCATACCTTAGAGAGAAGGGAATAGCCGTTTTGAGGTTTGAGTAAACCTTCATTTTGCTTGATCTGTCGTCACCATTACTGGTGCCGCTCACCGCAAAAACATATCCGCTGAAAGCAATCAGAGCGGGTATGAAAGTTGATTTTTTTACAATTGACAGCAGCATGGGGAGGGTGTTTCTGACACAAATATAATAAATAAAATTCCATTGGGCCGAACCGCCTATCAATGGGTTTAGTATTTATTTAACGTTTAACCTTAAAAAAGGTTACAATTTCTTTGATGCCTAGAAGAAAAATACTAACTTTCATTAACCCATCACCAATGAAAGAAAATCCATACCGGCAGGATAATGAAGAACTTAGGGAACTATTAAGGCAATTTGAAAACCTCAAAGCTGGCCGGGCTCACTCCTTCCTCGACGAAGAATCTTTCGAACGCATTGTTGACCATTATGACGATAAAGATGACCTCTCCAAGGCCCTCGAAGCAGTTGAACTTGGTATAGAACAATATCCCTATTCCTCTTCCCTTTTGGTAAAAAAGGCGGATCTGCTGATCGCCACCCGCAAATATGCCGATGCCATGTATTACCTGGAGCAGGCGGAGATCCTGGATAGCAGTGATATTGATATCTACATCCTGAAAACAGACGCCTACCTGGCCCTGGACCAACAGGGAAAGGCCGTTTCCCTGCTCGAAGAAGCCGTAAAGCAGTTCGATGGCGAAGACAGGATCAATCTCCTATTTGAGCTGGCAGATGTTTACGACGACTACGAAGAATTTGACAAAGTCTTCGATTGCCTGAGCCATATTTTGCATCACGATCCTACCAATGAGGAGGCGCTTTACAAAATCTGCTTTTGGACAGATTTCACAGGAAGAAACGAAGAAGGGATCAGGTTACACCAGCATATCATTGATGAGCATCCCTACAGCGAGTTGGCCTGGTTCAATCTTGCCGCGGCTTACCAGGGATTGAAGCTCTATGAAAAATCCATCGACGCGTACAAGTATGCGATTGTAATCAATGAAAAATTTGATTATGCCTATCGAAACATGGGCGATGCATATATCCGTCTTCGCAAATACAAAGACGCCATTGAGTCGTTGGAAAAAGTAGTGGAACTATCGCGACCCGAAGACGTAATTTATGAAGCCATAGGTCACTGTTACGATAAATTGAAAAATTATGCAACGGCGCGATTCTATTACAAGAAGGCGTCGCACCTGAATGCAGATGATAGCAAATTGTATTATAAGATCGCGTGCACCTATATCAATGAAACGTCCTGGAATAAGGCCATGCAATACCTGGAGTCGGCCATCAGGATTCACCGGACGCAACCTGAATTTAATGTGGCGATGGGCGAATGCCTCATGCAGGTAAAAAAGCTGAAGGAGGCCGTGCATTATTTTTCGGTGGCCGTGCGTGCGCGTCCCCGTAATACCGGTTGTTGGGAAGCGTTGATCCGCTGCCTCTACAAAGTTGGTTTTTATGCCGAAGCTGAGGAACAGGTAAGGGTTGCGCAAAAGGCAACTGGCAATAAACCACTTTTTGTTTTTTTGAAAAGCGCCATCTTGTTCGCAATGGGTCGTTCCAAGGAAGCCCTGCTTCAACTGGAAAAGGCCATGGAGCGATCTCCGAGGCTGCTCAAAAAGTTTATTGAACTCAATCCCGTCATTCTTCAAAATCAGCAGGTGGTTGACTTAATTGCCCGATATAAACGAAATAAGTCTATTTAGGGTTGTTGGGGCAAATCGCTAAATACGCGCATCTTGTCGCATCAAGAAGGTAGTTCTCTCATTCTTCCCTATTTTTGCGCCAATTTCAAAACGGATTCATGAATTTCAAACTGACACAGATACCCGAAAGGCATTTGAAGCCAAGGGCACATGGCATCACCATGGTAATGGACAAAGGACTGAGCATCGAAGAAGCGAAGAATTTCCTGAGCGTGGCCCATCCGCACGTGGATATCGTAAAGCTTGGCTTTGGTACATCATTCGTAACGCCCAACCTGAGAGAGAAGATCGAAGTGTACCAGCAGTTTGATATTCCTGTCTATTTTGGGGGAACCCTCTTCGAAGCCTTCCTGATCCGCAATCAGTTCAATGACTATATTTCCGTGTGCAAGGATTATGGCATTTCATATATGGAAGTGAGTGATGGTTCCATCACCATTCCCCATGCAGAAAAATGTGGTTACATAGAAAAACTCACCAAACACGGCGTCGTTCTGAGCGAAGTGGGGAGTAAGGATGCGGCGCATATCATTCCGCCTTATAAATGGATTGAACTCATGCGCGCTGAGTTGCAGGCCGGAGCCAGCTATGTGATTGCAGAAGCTCGTGAGGCCGGAAACGTGGGTATCTACCGTGGAACCGGGGAAGTGAGAGAAGGTCTTGTGCAGGAAATTCTCACACAGATTCCTGAAGACAAGATCATCTGGGAAGCTCCCCAAAAAGCGCAGCAACTATATTTTATTGAACTCGTAGGCTGCAATGTAAACCTTGGAAATATTGCCCCTTCGGAAGTATTGCCGATGGAAACCATGCGCATTGGACTGCGGGGCGACACGTTCCACCTCTTCCTGAACAAAGAAGAGGCATCATGAGAAAGTATGGCCTCATCGGCTATTCCCTCAGTCATTCTTTTTCGAAAAAATATTTCACAACGAAGTTTGAAAAAGAGGGCATCCCGGATGCCGTCTACGAACTCTTTCCCATCTCAACCATCGAAGAACTTCCAGGTCTGCTCCGTTCGAATTCCGATCTGCTTGGCCTCAACGTTACCATTCCCTACAAGGAAAAATTATTCCCTTTTCTTTCAACATACAATTCCATCGTACAGACTACGCGTGCCTGCAATTGTATCCGGATTGAAAATGGAAAATTAAATGGATTCAACACCGACGTGATTGGTTTTGAAAAGTCGTTGCTGAAAAAACTAAAGCCAATTCATGGAAGGGCGCTGGTGCTGGGAACCGGTGGTGCCGCAAAGGCGGTAGAATTCGTGTTGCGGAAATTGGGAATTACTTATCAATCCGTCAGTAGGAAAAAGAGTGATCATACCATCACCTACTCCGACATTGATCCTAAATCATTGGGGCAACATCTCCTGGTCATCAATACGACGCCGGTTGGCATGTATCCAGCGGTGGATCAGTCTCCGCAACTTCCCTATGAGGCCGTAACTGCCGATCATTTTTTCTTCGACCTGGTGTACAATCCTGAAAAGACCCTGTTTTTGCAAAATGCAGAAAAGAAGGGAGCAGAAATTGAAAATGGTCTCGAAATGCTGGTGATTCAGGCAGAGGAGAGTTGGAAGATCTGGAACGAATGAATTCTTATGAATGGGAGGGTGCGAGTTTAATTTTTGCTTTCTCCGGAAGGGCAGCAAGTTTTTTCGCGTCATAGTCGTAGCAAACCATGCCGGTTTTTGCGATCGCGGCCAATTTCATGCCATGAGCACCTCCGGTTTCCAATTTATATACGAGGTCAAAGCCAAGCTTGTTGAACTCGCTTGTTGCCACGGATGCGCGAATGATATCTCCGTAAAACAATTCTTTTTTAAACTCAATGGCTACATCAATCATGATGATCCCTATTCCTTCGAGAGAAAACTCTGTGTAACCATGATGCGCCAGGAATTGCATCCGGGCCTCATGAATCAGCGACAGGAAAGTGTCATTTCCAACGTGACCTCCATAGTTTACGTCGGTTATGCGTATAGGTATGTTGGTGGAAAAAGAAAAATCAGCAGGGATGTCGATCCTGATCCTGGCCATGAAAGGATTTTGGATGTAAAATTAAAATAGCGGGTATTGCTTGTAAAAGAAATTTTTCTCTTCCTTCAACAGTTGGATCAATTCGGCAATATCGAGAAAATTTCCACTATCGGGGGTGTAGCTGGACTGCGACATTTTTTCCTTCCAGGCCTTGAACTTTTCTCTCCAGGATTTGCTTTCGCTAAAAAGCCTGTCACTCTGCTCTTCGTCAATCGTGTCGAGGTTCAAGAAGTAAATAACGTCCTTGAATTTTGCAGATACCTGGATGGGTTCGCCGTTCGGTCCCTGGATGGTGAAAAATTCTTCATTTCCGTTTCCGACCAGTCCGGTGAGATTAATGGGGTAGCTGGCCTGGGTGAGATCGATGTCGCCGACCATTGGTCTCAATTCCTGTGACTGGTAATCCCAATGTTTGTCGTTTTCAGATGAAGCAAGGTAGGAGGTCGAAATCGCGTCGGCAGCGTATGGAGATTTCAGGCGTCTGGATCTGAGTGAAGCCATGGCAAGTTGTGCAGCACCAAATGTGGGCTGCACACTAAGCATGGCAGGCTTGGGCTTCGAAAAGGGGGCCATCGTTTGATCTCCCGCAAGAGGAGAGGTGGGTGAATTCAGGGCAGGCAGAGGATCGGAAGAACTGCGAAAAAGGGTATAGGCACCCCAGAACATGATACCAACCAATACGGCTGCTGCGGCAACGCGAAACATGGGGCGAAGTAAAATGTGCCTCGCCGGGGTGATTTCTGAATGATCTTCCATAAGCGCAGCCTGGATCCTGTTCCACACTAACGCCGGGGGTTGCGAACTGGCCGACAAAATTTTCTCCCGAAGCGCCAGCGGCTGATCAAGGTTGTCCTGAATGCGGTTCCAAATCCCTTCGGGAGGTTGAACTTCGTGATCATATAATTTTCTTTCCCAATTCATTCAAACTTATTTTGCCTCCCTCCGCTTGCCTTCAATCTTTGATTGAAGAATCGCCTTGGCCCTGGCCAATTGAGACTTGCTGGTGCCCTCACTGATTCCCATCATGTCGGCAACTTCCTTGTGCGTGTATCCTTCCACAACATATAGGTTGAATACGGTTCGATACCCGGGTGATAGTTCCTGTATAATCTCCATCAAATCTTTAATATCCAGTTTATCCATTGCCGACCAGCCCCTGTCCTCGATGGATGCCTCCTGCGATTCCGTGATCGGGTACATGTTGGAAGCCCTCCGGTAATGCTCGATGGCCGTATTTACAAAAATCCTTCTGACCCATCCCTCAAAGGATCCCTCGGCCCTGTACTTATCCAGATTCCGGAAGACCTTGACAAATCCATCTTGCAGGATATCCTGGGCGTCTTCGGCATTGCCGGCGTAGCGAAGGCAAACCGCATACATTTTTGGAGAAAAATGTCGGTACAACTGTTCTTGTGACCTGCGATCGCCTGCCAGCGAACCCATTATTAAGTCGGCTTCGGAAATATTTTGGTTGCTTGGATGGGCCATGAATTGCTAAAAATCTTGAATAATCCTGAAAAATAAGAAATTATGATTGCGTCAGGCCCTGTTTTGGCTCAAAAAATTGACCAGTTGGTCCAATGCTTTCCGTCGATGGCTGTATTTATTTTTTTCATGAGTCGTCATCTCGGCAAAGCTGCGAGAGGCACCCTCGGGAACAAAAACGGGATCATATCCAAATCCCAGGTCACCCTGTGGAGATTCCAGAATGCTCCCCTGGCAGATCCCTTCGAAGTAGTGGGATTGTCCATCCAGGATAAGTGCGATAACTGTGCGAAATTGCGCGCGCCGGTCCTTTTCATATTTGAGTTGCAGAAGCAGTTTTTCGGTGTTTTTGCTGAAATCCCTGTCTTCACCAGCATATCTCGCGCTTTTCACGCCGGGCTCGCCCTTTAATGCTGTTACTTCAAGTCCGGTGTCCTCCCCGAAACAATCTTTTCCGGTCAGTTGATGAACCACCCTCGCCTTCTCCATTGCGTTTTGTTCAAGTGTTTGAAAGGGTTCAGGAATGTCGATAAAAATTCCTGCCTCCCCGAGTGTCATGATCGATAGATCATCATTCAGTGCCACTCTGATCTCCTCTACCTTATGCGGGTTTTGGGTGGCGAATATGATTTCCTTCATAGCCGGTAATTAAATTGAAAACAGGTTCTTCAGGCAAATCCAAAGTTTACTCTTCAGCAGTTTGTCGGTTTCCAATTCTTCAAGGGAAGGGGATGAAAGGAACTGAATTTTATTGAAGGTTTGAATCTGGAAAAAGGGAAAATGAAGTGGAACGCCGATCGATTCCGGACTCAATCCAAAAAGTATAATCACGTTCGATTTCAGGTGAGCGTTCCAGTTATCGTAAGTGGTCAAGGGCAACGACGCGATATTGAGAATGGCGATATCGTCCATCGTCAAATTGCAGGCATTCAAAATGCCGCGCAAAAACTGAAGGGCGTTGGAAGGTAAAAACGCTTCCTTGCTGTAACTCACGACCAGAACTATTTTCCGTTTGTTTTCACCAAGGATCGGTATTGAAATTGTTTTCTCGTTGACGGAGGGCAATTGGTTCTTATCTAGTTCCACCAAAACATCTTTGTATAAATCTACCAGTGTTGACGTGCTCAGTTGAATATTTTCTAAACCCATATTTATTAACGCTTGTGTAAGAAAGGACCGCGATTTTTTTTGTTTCTTTGTGACAAAATTAACCATTTATGATTGCCACATCGGACTGGGTGTTAACGAAAGTGGAAAGAAGCAAATTAGCTGAAATTGATCTCGATAACCTCGCCTTTGGAAAATTTTTCACAGACCACATGCTGGAAGTTGATTTTGAAGGAGGAGAGTGGAAAACCGTAGAAATCAAACCCTATCAACCCCTGTTGTTGGAGCCTTCCCTGGCCGCCCTGCATTATGGCCAGGCCATTTTTGAAGGCATCAAAGCGTTTAAAAACGCGAAGGGTGAAGCATTCATATTCAGGCCCCACGATAATCTTCGCAGGTTTAATATTTCCGCGCGACGGATGCAAATGCCGGAGATTTCAGAGGATATTTTCATTGAGGGTATGCGCAAACTGGTGGAGCTTGACAAAGCCTGGATTCCGCAGCGAAAGGACCATTCGCTTTATATCAGGCCGTTCATGTTTTCTTCCGACCAGGTAATAGGCGTGAAAGCATCAGACAATTATAAATTTTTGATCATTCTAAGCCCAACAGGTCCCTATTATGCCAACCCCATGAGGATCTACGTGGAAGAGAATTATGTGCGTGCCGCTGCTGGGGGAGTTGGCTTTGCCAAGGCCGCAGGCAATTATGGTGGAGCGATGCTGGCAACCGCAGAGGCGAAAAAGAAGGGTTATGACCAGGTGTTGTGGACCGACGCCGTTGAGCACAAATATGTCCAGGAAATCGGCACCATGAACGTATTCTTCATCGTGGGTAAAAAAGCGCTGACGCCAGACCTTGAGAGTGGCACCATCCTCAATGGAGTCACGCGCGATAGCGTGATCGTGTTGTTGAGGGAATTAGGTTTTGAAGTTGAAGAAAGACCCGTTTCGATTGACGAAATCATAGCAGCGCATAAATCCGGCGAGCTCAAAGAGGTTTTTGGAACGGGTACGGCGGCGACCATTTCACCCATTAGGGAGCTCAGGTACAAGGAGTATGTTATGAATTTCAATGTAGATGACTGGAAAACAGCACCCTGGCTCAAACAAACAATGATCGATATTCGGGAGGGCAGGCGAGAAGACAGGTACGATTGGATGTTTAGGGTTTGATCGATTTTTTTGGTATTTAATGCCGGGGGCCTTACCTTTGCCTCCCCAAAATAAAAGGTCAGAATGCCTACAATACAGCAGTTAGTTAGAAAAGGAAGAGAAATTATTAAGGCGAAGAGTAAATCCAGGGCTCTGGATAGCTGTCCGCAGCGCAGGGGTGTTTGCACCCGTGTGTATACGACCACGCCCAAAAAGCCCAATTCGGCGCTTCGAAAGGTGGCAAAAGTGCGACTGACCAATAAAGTTGAGGTGATTGCTTATATCCCCGGTGAAGGCCATAACCTGCAGGAACACTCGATCGTGCTGATCCGTGGTGGCAGGGTTAAAGATCTTCCGGGTGTACGTTATCATATTGTAAGGGGAAGCCTGGATACTGCAGGTGTGAAAGACCGTAAGAAAAGCCGCTCCAAATACGGTACGAAGAAAGAAAAAGCCGGAGCAAAAAAATAAGCGTTCTACCTAAATAAAAAATCTCCAAAAATCTTCGATCAATGAGGAAAGCACAAGCCAAGAAATTACCACTCGCACCAGACCCCCGGTTTAGTGACAAGCTGGTTACCCGTTTTGTTAACAACCTGATGTGGCAGGGAAAGAAGAGCGGTGCTTACACCGTTTTCTATGATGCGATCGACAGGGTGAAAAAACAAACTGGTGAAGATGGCTATGAAATATGGAAAAGAGCGCTGTCAAATGTGACTCCGTCTGTTGAAGTTCGCAGCCGCCGTATCGGTGGTGCTACTTTCCAGATTCCGGCGGAAGTTCGTCCCGACAGGAAGATTTCGCTTAGCATCAAATGGCTGATTCGTTTCAGCAGGGAAAGAAACGGGAGAAGCATGTCGGAAAAGCTTGCCAATGAAATCATGGCAGCCAGCAAGGGTGAAGGTGGTGCTTTCAAGAAGAAAGAAGATACCCACAAGATGGCTGAAGCCAACAAAGCTTTCGCTCACTTCAGAATTTAATACTCAGGATCATATTATAATCTAAGCCCCGGAACTCCGGGGCTTTTTTATTTACCGAAATTAACAGACTCACTTCACACCATAATGTATTGTAAATAGCCTTTATTGGGGAATTAGATGATTCATTCATCGAACGAATTCGACCATTCGTCGAATGAGATATTAGTAATTCTTTGCCAAATGGATTGACTTCAAGCGCTTATACATGGCTGTTATGCGCTAATGATAATTGTACGTTTAGAATGCTTGCATGCGCCGTAGAATTACGCTTTCTTTGTTCTAGTAATTGTACGTCCATATACCATTTGAAAACTGAGACCCATGAGAACAAAAATTTACACGCTCGTGGTGTGTATTGCACTCGCTGCACTCGCACCACGCACACTCACCGCCCAAAACTGCGCCGCGTTGCAGGCCACCTGCACGCCGACAGAATCCCGATGTTTCGCTACAGGAACCATTGACATCAATGCCACCGGCGGCTCCGGCAATTATAACTACAAAGTAACCGGGCCTGTTAACACCACTTATACTTCATCAAATATCATCAACGGTCTGCAGGCGGGAACCTATTCCGTTTCAGTGAAAGACATTGTAACGGGTTGTGTGCTGAACGTAAACAACGTCGTTGTGAGCGGTAGTTATAATGACCCGAGATTTTCGTTGAACAAGACCGACGTGGTTTGTATGAACGGAAATGATGGATCGATTTCTGTTACCGGTTTGCTGAACGGAAGATCCCCTTTTACTTATACCATCATCGCACCTTCTGCCATGGGAGTTGGAACAACCAACTCAACGGGTAGTTTCAATAATTTGATTGGAGGTGATTACATGATCCAGTTGAAAGACTCATGCGGTGGTATCCAAACCCGTGCGATCACCATTTTGAATTATACCTGGTGGATCGAGACGGCTACGATTACCCGTTCGGGTTGTTCCAACGGAAACGTTGCGATCACACTAAAAGATAGTCGCGGTAACCTGAATACTTCGGGTTCTACGTTTAACGGCTATACTTATGGTTACTTAGACATCAATGGTGATACCACCTGGTTGTCGAACAGGACCTTCACAATCGATATCAGTGCCATGAAAAACGTGACGCTGGTAGCGAAAGACAATTGCGGTCATGTGCTGAAAACAATCTGGACAAACACCTACGTGCCTGCTGTTGCTGCATCGGTTACCATCAGCGGTAAAACCTGTACGGGCTTCAACGCATCGGTAACCGGACAGGCAAACCTCACGAGTCCGCAGTACTGCTTGTTCGACGCTTCAAATGTTCAGCTTACCTGTAACACTACGGGCGTATTCAATAACCTTCCTTATGGTTCTTATTCCATCCAGATCAAGGATGGCTGTTATGATACAACGCTCATCCGTTCATTTACCCAACTGCAGGCAGTTCCTTCACTGGGTGCTTCGGTGAACATCACGGGTAAAGATTGTAGCGGATTTGATGTAGGCGTAACTTCTGCGACCAACTTAACGAGTCCTACATATTGTTTGTTTGACGGTGCAAATGTTCAGCTTAGCTGTAATTCCACCGGTACATTTAATGACCTTCCTTACGGTTCTTATTGTATCAAAATGACCGATGGTTGTTACGATACAACAATCAGCCGTTGCTTCACCGTCGCACTCGGCATACCAGCCGTGGGCAGCACCGTAGCGATTTCAAACAAACTTTGCGCTGGATTTACCGCAACCATTACCGGCCAGGTAAACCTCCTGAGCCCGCAATACTGTATCTATGACAACCTGGGTAACCAGGTAAGCTGTAATGGTTCTGGCGTATTCAATAACCTGCCATATGGTAATTATTGCATCCAGGTAAAAGACGGATGTTATGATACCACGATTACGCGTTGCTTTGCAGCAACTTCTGCGATTCCCGCCATCGGCGCATCTGTGACCATTTCAAACAGGGCATGTAGTACCTATACGGCGACCGTAACCGGTCAGACCAACCTGACTACACCCACATATACTTTGCTTGACAGCACGAGTGCCATCGTTGCTACGAATGCAACCGGCGTCTTTAATAATATTCCCTACGGTGCTTATTGCATCCAGATGAAAGACGGTTGCTTTGACACAACCATTACGAGATGTTTCTCTGCATACCAACAGGTGATGAGTTTCACCACGACGGCAACGCCTTCATGTATCTTTGATCACAGCAATTTCAAATTGACCCTCACGAATGGCACTCCGAATTACAGTGTTTACGTCATTGATTCGAACGGGGATACCACGGCAACGACTACTTCAGCCAGCACAACCATCAACCTGAATGACCTGCCCAATCCTGGTTTTGGCATTCCCTATACGTTCATCGTGGTTGACGCCTGCGGACAGGAGATCAGCGCCGACGTGCTCGCCAACCCCAGTAACCTTAACCACGCGATTACCGTCAAGAGTAAATGTCCGACAGGATTGTTGCAGAATGGTTCCGGCGATATCAACCTTAGTTTATCGACCAACATTGGTGGTATCACACCGCTGATCATCAACAAGAACGGTACAGTCGTGAGCATAAACTATAGCAGTGCCAGCGGTGGCGCATATTCTTTCATTGACCTGGAACCTGCCACATACGTGTTGCAATACACGATAGCCGGTTGCAGTAACAAATATTACGACACCGTGGTGGTATATCCTTATGCATTCCCGAACCTGAACAAGTCGGCCGCCTACCAGTGCGACAACAACAGCTTTAGTTTGGGTGCATCGGTGAATAACGGTGTGGGACCCTTTACATATGAAATCATTGGAAGTAACCCTTCGATTCCTAATATTAATGCAGGTCCGCAGGCCAGCCCGCTATTCAATATTAATAACGGTACCGCCTACTCGCTGATCAGGTTGCGTGCAACGGATGCCTGCGGTAACGCTACCCTGAACGACGTGAGCATTCTGCCGCTTGCGAATATCCTGGTAAACACGAGTTCGAACTGTTTCTTTGACAATGTGACTTTGTCGGTGGATACCATTCCGAATGCTACCTATACCTGGTACAAAAAGACCACACCGGTTGACAGTACGATCATTGGTGCATCGATGAATTATAACATGACGATGTTCAAACCGGCCGATACCGCGATTTATGTGTGCAAGATTTCCGTGAACAGTGGTTGCTTGACCACCATTTCATCATTCGACATGGATGGTAGTTGTAACGGCCATCTAATTCTGCCGATAACCAATATTAAATTCACCGGCAAGCCGGTGGGTGGTGCTGTACAATTGAATTGGGTGACCACCGACGAAACCAACCAGTATGAATACGTGGTAGAAAGAAGCGATGATGCTGCAAAAGGATTTACCGCACTTGGAACCGTGCCCGCGGTAAACGGAAGCAACAACAGCTACAATTGGGTGGATAACCATCCACTGCCAGGTAACAATTATTACCGCATCAGGATTGTGGACAAACTGGGACAGGCCAATTACACCAAGATCCTTGTGATAGATGCCGGCAAAGGGGCAGCAATCAGAATCTACCCGAATCCTGCTAAAGACCAATTGACGGTCGTGATTGCAGGCAGGGAAGCGCAAAACTACGAGCTGGTGATGTACAGTGTGTCGGGACAGACGATTTACCAGCGCACGATGCAGCACGTCATCCAGGAAACGATTAAGGTGAACAGAACTGCAACGATGAAACCCGGAATTTACATGCTGAAGGTAGCCAACCAAACAACCGGCGACATCAGCACTTATAAGATCTTGTTTGAATAATGCGCTTCTCAGTCTCTCATGGTAAAAAGGCCCCGGTTTATCCGGGGCTTTTGTTTTTCCACAATTGCCTGCAGGACCTACCTTAATTTTTTTTTAGCATTTAAATCTGTACCTTTGCACACCGAAAATTGGAGGCTGATCCGTAATTCGCAGTTGGTGCGCAGAATGTTGAAATAGAGGGACTTGTGAATGGCCCGCGGGAACCCTGAAACAGAATTCAAACGCTTTATAATAAAACAAAATGGCAGACTTAAGATTTCAAAGGAATTTTGGTATCGCGGCTCATATCGATGCCGGGAAAACCACCACTACAGAACGTATTCTGTATTATACCGGTGTTTCCCACAAGATTGGTGAGGTGCATGATGGCGCAGCCACCATGGACTGGATGGAGCAGGAAAAGGAGAGGGGTATCACCATCACTTCTGCTGCTACAACTTGCTTCTGGCATTTTCCCACCAACCAGGGAAAAAGAGACGCCAATACCAAACAGTATAAATTTAACATCATTGACACACCGGGACACGTTGACTTCACCGTTGAAGTTGAGCGTTCTTTGCGCGTGCTGGATGGTTTGCTGGCGCTGTTTTGCGCTGTATCTGGTGTGGAGCCTCAGTCAGAAACTGTTTGGCGCCAGGCTAACCGATATAAAGTTCCAAGGATTGGATTTGTAAATAAGATGGATCGTGCGGGAGCCGACTTCCTGAATGTAGTAAAACAAGTGAAGGAAATGTTGGGTGCCAAAGCCGTTCCGCTTCAATTGCCAATCGGCGCTGAAGATCATTTCACAGGCGTGGTGGATCTCATCCAAATGAAAGGAATTATTTGGGAGGAAGAAACCAAAGGCATGACCTATAAAGAAGTTCCCATTCCCGCGGATATGATGGAAGAAGTGAACGAATGGAGACAACACCTGATAGAAGCCGTTGCTGAATACGATGAAAAATTACTCGAAAAGTTCTTCGATGATCCAAACACCATCACCGAAGATGAAGTGCACGAAGCGATTCGCAAAGCAACGATTGATATCTCCATCATCCCGATGATGTGCGGTTCTTCATTCAAGAACAAAGGTGTACAGACCGCACTGGATGCTATTGTGAGATACTTGCCTGGTCCGCTTGACATCGAGGCCGTGAAAGGAACAGATCCGAAGACGGGAGAAGAATTGATCCGCAGGCCGGATGCAAAAGAACCTTTTGCAGCCCTTGCGTTCAAGATCATGACCGATCCTTTCGTAGGCCGTCTCGCCTTTTTTAGGGCATATAGCGGACACCTGGATTCAGGTTCGTACGTGTTGAATACGCGCACCGGAAAGAATGAGCGTATCAGCCGTATCATGCAAATGCACGCCAACAAGCAGAACCCGATTGATTTCATCGAAGCCGGTGATATCGGTGCGGCGGTTGGTTTTAAGGATATTAAAACCGGTGACACCCTTTGCAACGAAGATCATCCGATTGTTCTGGAAAGTATGACTTTCCCCGAACCGGTTATCTCCATTGCCATTGAGCCCAAAACCCAGGCAGACGTAGACAAGATGGGTATGGCCATTGCCAAGCTGGTGGAAGAAGATCCCACGCTGCGCGTGAAGACAGATGAAGAAACCGGTCAGACAATCCTGAGCGGTATGGGTGAATTGCACCTGGAAATTATCGTTGACAGGATGAAGCGCGAATTCAAAGTGGAGATTAACCAGGGAGCGCCGATGGTGGCTTACAAAGAAGCATTCCAGGCTACGATTGAGCACAGGGAAGTGTTGAAGAAGCAAACCGGTGGTCGTGGTAAGTTCGCCGATATCATTTTCGAAATCGGTCCTGCCGACGAAGATTTCCTGAAAGAAGACAAGGGAAGCTACCAGTTTATCAATGATATTTTCGGTGGATCGATTCCCCGTGAATTTGTACCCGCCATCCAGAAAGGTTTCGAGCAGTCCATGACAAATGGTGTGCTGGCAAACTACCCGATGGAGAACATGAAAGTCCGTGTGTTTGATGGTTCATTCCACGCGGTTGACTCGGATTCAATGTCGTTTGAACTTTGCGCCAAGCAGGGATTCAGGGAAGCTGCCCGCAAGGCCAAGCCGGTATTGCTGGAACCCATCATGAAGGTGGAAGTGATCACGCCCGATCAATACATGGGTGATGTGACTGGTGACCTGAACCGTCGTCGTGGTATGCTGGAAGGCATGGACAGCAAGGCTGGTGCGCAGGTGATCAAGGCGAAAGTTCCGTTGAGTGAGATGTTTGGATACGTAACGCAATTGCGTTCGATGTCATCAGGACGTGCAACTTCAACGATGGAGTTTTCGCACTATGCTCCTGCACCGAACAATATCGCCGAAGAAGTAATCGCGAAAGTGAAAGGAAAGGTTTCTGCTTAAGCGGAAATTGAATCATAGTGAAGGCCCTCTCTAAATTTGAGAGGGTCTTTTTTTTGCCTGCCTGCCGGCAGCCAGGGATTGTAGATTGTGTCCGCCCGAACGTCCCGTTCGGAACGGGCGGGAATTGTGGAAGAATTATAATTCTTGTGGAGGGCAACTCTTATAATCCTTCCTGCGTTAGTGATACCGGGGAGATAATTCCCCTACCCTTATCTGGGTATTTAAAGCAGTTGGCAAAGACATTACCTCTCAAACATCTCTTAAAGCCGTAATCCCGACTTTTTTGGTTTTCAGGAACTTGAAAAAATGTGACTCGGGAGACTGGGTAAATTCGGCTGGAAACACCAGGTTTCTTCACAAGTTGTGAACAAAAGCAGGCACATAAATCGATGAAAGGTGCATAGACAAACGATTTTTTTTGTCTAACTTGTACGCTTGATAAGCTTGAATAATTTTGGCGCCAATTATCCTTCGCAAAAGATCCCATTGACTATCCTCTAATTGAGCCTGGAAAGCATGTAGTGTTCTTGGGTTAGTATGTGAAATTTTCTTTTACAAAAGTTGATCCAGTATAATTTGAACTGATCAGGAGTGCGACTTTGACGCACTGAATAGGCCCTGTGTTTGCAAGTAAAAATGCTTACCCGGAAATGAAAGCAAATTGAAGTTGTCTATGAAGTCTTTTGTTTTTAATCAACCTCTTACAAAACTGCACTTCGTATTGCCCGTTCTGGCAATACTATTTGCTCAATTTCTTCAGGCACAGATAACTTTAACTTCCCCGCTCGATAACCAATTGTTTCCTGTCAACTATTCGGATACTACTGCTACTGTGCAATTTACCGGGACGATCACAGGAGGAGTGAATTCGATCAAGATTTATGAAAGTGTGGACGGCGCCTTGCCGTTTAATTTCATACAGTCTCAGAACATTTCGGGGACTACCATTAATACTACCGTAGTCATTAGCAGGATAGGCGGATCATTCCTTCATAGGCACGCTTATCAGATAACCTCTGTCACTGGAACAACTGAGTCCGCTCCATTAATTACCATTTCAAATATAGTCGCGGGTGATGTGTACCTTATAAATGGGCAGTCAAATGCAGTTGCTCAACAACGAGTGATGAACCTCGCGAATGATGCCAATGCAGATGCAGGGGTAAACCAGCAATGGGTCAGGTCATGGGGAAACGCAAAAATATTTTCGCCTTTTGTTCATCAATGGTTTGTTGCAGATGGTAACGCCGGCGAAAACGGGAATGGAAATATTGGACAATGGGCAATGAGAATGGCGGCTAATATTGTTCAGACCAGAAATCTTCCGGTTTGCATCATCAACGGCGGCACGGGTGGAGCACCCATATCCTATTTTCAAAAGGCAAATGGTAGCGAAACTCCAAACAATTACAACCGGCTATTAAATCGCACAAATGAAGCTTTCGTCAGAACCAAAATCAGGGCCATATTTTGGTACCAGGGGGAATCGAATTGGGGAGATCCCTTCAACAACCCATTAGAAAGCATTACTACTGCCCAATATATCACGGCTTTCAACACCTTATTTAATAATTGGAAAAATGTAGACTTTACCAGCGTTGAAAAGTTCTACCTGGTTCAACCAAGATTCGGTTGCTGGAGTTTTGCGGATACTGCGCTAAGAATACAGGAAGCATTCCGTCAAATTGATGAAAGTAATACTCAGATTTCACTACTCACCAATAGCAATTCTGATCAAGTCACCGAAGGCGGTTTCCCACTTCCCTGTCACTATTTTTATGTGAATGGCTATCAGCGCTTGGGTAACGAGGCGAGTAATTTTCTTTTGCGGGACTTGTACGGGCAGGCCATGTCACCCGCTATCGAGCCACCTGCTCCATCTTTTGCGAATTTCACAAATAAGATTCCCTTAACCGGTATAGCAACAGAAATCACCATATTTCCCAAGGACATGACGACTGCCCTTACGGTAGTAGGGGACAACACTGGCAATTTCGAGTTGAAAGGGATAAATGCGTCGCAATCCTGGACCGTTAATTCAGTAACCGTTCCGGGCGGAACACCCAGGATTGTGATTGGGTTTACCCGAAATGGAGCGACAAACACAAATCCCGGCAATATCTCGTATATAAGTCATACGGGAACGGCTAGCCCTGTGATCATAAATAGCAATGGTCTGGGCATGGAAAATTATTCCAATCTGGCCATTGATTTAGGCATACTCCCCCTTGATCCCCTTGAGCTCACCGCATCCAAAAAAGACAAGGGTAATGCCCTTCATTGGAATGTGGAAACCAATGAGGATTTCCGTCAATTTATCGTTGAACGAAGCGAAGACGGCCAAAACTTCATTGAAATTGCTTCGATAAACCCCAGCAACCTGTCTTTGAAGGCGAGTTACGATTACACGGATCAAAGCCCAACTTCCAAGTGCCTCTACAGGGTAAAGGGTTTGAAGAGGGCTGGCAATTATATCTATAGCCAGGTGGTAGCGATCTCTGGTAATTCAAGGACCGTTTCAGGACTGTTGGTTTATCCCAACCCCGTTACCGACCGGGCCACCTTCAGTTTGAACCTGGATGAGGCCACTATGGCAGATATACAGATCTTCTCCGTGTCCGGAAAATTGATGTCGACCCGCAAAATCAATCTCCAAAGGGGCGCCAATTATGTGGGTGTTTCCGAAGCCACACTGCTCAATCCTGGTATTTACCTGCTCCGCGTGGTTACGCCGGACCAGACCTTTACCGGAAGGCTGGTAAAGTCTAAATAATCAGCAGGGAAAGCCCCATTTTTTCTGAAAAAATGGCTCAACTATTTGGCAGGTAAGCATTCCTCTCTTACCTTTGCATCCCCATTCAAAAGGGGGATTTTCGGTATGTCTCAGAGAATCAGAATCAAATTGCAGTCTTACGATCACAACCTGGTAGATAAATCTGCCGAAAAAATCGTGAAAACTGTACGCAGCACCGGCGCCGTGGTTACGGGTCCAATTCCTTTACCCACGCAAAAGAAGATTTTCACGGTTTTGCGTTCACCACATGTGAACAAGAAGGCCCGTGAACAATTCCAGCTTTGCACGCACAAGCGTTTGCTGGATATCTATACTTCTTCTTCCCGCACAGTTGATGCACTGAGCAAATTGGATCTGCCAAGTGGTGTGGATGTTGAAATCAAAGCCTGACAGCAGGACTTGATTAAACAATAAACTTAGTTCTTATAATAAACCTATCTCTCAACTCCGGTCCAGCGGGCCGGATAAAAGAGCGCTGGGGGAGATGAAAAAGCGAAAGTTTGACATCTCAGTAAAGTCTAAATATGAACAGGCCCTTCGAGGTTTGTTTAGCTCCGGTACTTCCGACTCCGACACGATGTGTAGGGGACAAAGGAAAAGGTCGTAGCCAAACGGGGATTGAAATCCTGCTGATTAAGCATCAGGGTTGTCCTTTTAAGCTCAGGGCATAAATAGAACAACAATGAAAGGAATTATTGGAAAAAAGATCGGCATGACCAGCATCTTCAGTCCCGATGGTAAGCAGACATCCTGCACCATCATTGAAGCGGGTCCCTGTGTTGTGACGCAAGTCAAGACCACGGAATCCGACGGATACAATGCCCTCCAAATCGCTTTCGGCGACAAGAAAGAAAAACACTCCAACGCAGCCGCAAAGAATCACTTCGCCAAAGCAAATACAGCTCCCAAAAAAGTAGTTAAAGAACTTCGCGATACCACCCTCTCAAAAGCCATTGGTGAAACCATCACCGTTGACATTTTTGCCGAAGGCGAAAAAGTTGATGTGGTTGGAACAACCAAGGGTAAAGGTTTTCAGGGTGTGGTTAAACGTCATGGTTTCCATGGTGTGGGTGAACAGAGTCACGGTCAACACGATCGTCAGCGCGCCCCGGGTTCTATTGGTAACTCATCCGATGCTTCACGTGTATTTAAAGGCATGCGCATGGCAGGCCGCATGGGTGGTGACAGGGTGAAAGTGAAGAGCCTGAAAGTGGTGAAGATTTTTCCTGAAAAAAATTATATCCTGGTAAGCGGTTCGGTTCCGGGTCATAACGGTTCCATCGTTTTAATTCAGAAATAAATTTCAACAATGCAAGTAGACATTCTTAATAGCAAAGGGTCGAAGACCGGCAGAACGGTGGAATTGCCTGAAGAAATTTTTGGCATCGAACCC
>Ga0163162_10000115_pt1 | contig 70963 bp, 98 predicted proteins | sample S55metaG_FD_115310 | JGI IMG/M metagenome (GOLD analysis project Ga0163162, IMG submission 115310) | Switchgrass rhizosphere microbial communities from Kellogg Biological Station, Michigan, USA - S5-5 metaG | ecosystem: Host-associated > Plants > Roots > Rhizosphere > Soil | place: USA...
CGCACCGACCGCAGCCACCTTGGCACCGATGAGAAACCGTTGCTGATCATCCCGGGCATGGTTGCCTCCGTGGACATCATCACGGGCAAGAAAAGCATCCTGAGCTATCTGCTCAAGCCGATCATCAAATCCCGCGCAGAGGCGATGCACGAGCGTTGATTTTTTGCTGGCGGCACGGAGAAATGTGGGGAGATGTGCGAAAACTTGGGTTTTCGCAAAAATAGTCAGATTTCAGGGGTTTACAGAACCTTGGCAGTCGCTATAATCGTCGCCCTAACACGCCGGTATAGCTCAGTTGGTAGAGCAACTGACTTGTAATCAGTAGGTCCCGGGTTCGACTCCTGGTGCCGGCACCATATAAATCAAGGGCTTGCAGCGATGCAGGCCCTTGTTTTTTGCCTCAGACGTAACAAGGGACGTAATAAGCGGCTTTGCACCAGGTTACGAGCACGCTTCGCTGAACGCCCCCGCCTACGCGCTTCCCCCGTTTTATGTTGACCCATGGGGAAAAGGTAATTTTGGTAATTCGTTTTTTGAAGCGCTTTCAAAGCCTTTAAAATCAATGAGTTAAGCCAATGTCTTAAAGGTAATAATAGGGTAATTTCTTAGTAATCAGATTACCTTTTACCTAGGTTAGATCCTGACCTTATAAAGTCCTTTAAAATCAGGGACTTACGAAAAAATTACCTTTTCAATTACCCTAAATTACCTTCTCTGGTAATCGCTCAAAGCCACGTCGCACAAGGCTTACAGCCCCCTCCCGCTACCAAATTCCCAAAATTACCTTTTTCCCAGCCCTCAACTGGAAATGGCCATCTGACAGCCTGAAAAAAACATGGCCGCAGACTCATCGGCTCCATTTTCGGAGAACGGATCTGGCTCGCTTACCAGGTAGAAAACGAGTGCAGTTTTGTGAAAGCCCTGCGACACCCAAAATCGGGCTGCAGCCCTCAACTGGCGGGCGTTGCAGCTGGATTGCTGTGGCTCGCTGACACAGCGCAGCACCTGCCGAAACAGACCGATCGCAAAATGGAAAACTCGCTCAAATCGACGTTTTCCAGTTTTTCGCCCAGCAGAACCGGGGTCTGCAGCGATTTCCCGCCCAAGGCTATACAGAGCCCCGCTGTGCAACCGCGCTGCACTTCTCTTCCAAAATTTGCAAACTGTGAAATGAGCGATCGCCTGTGAAGCCCCACGGCCGGCCTGGGCTGCAGGGTCGCTTGCACTACTTTTGAATTTGCACAAAAAAAGGACGCAAGGCCCGTCGGCGGGAGGGGGATAAGTGGTTTTCCAGATGATTTTTTTGTTGGCCCGCCCGTTTTCCCGTCGATCGACCTCAATACAGCAGCGGCTCGACCAGGAAAGAAACAAGGGACCATGTGCAATCACCTGGCGCCGCAGACACACCATGCACCAGCACTGGATCTGGTGGCGGAGCGCGCCCCGGGCGCATCGGAATATATTGCGCAACACCAGAACCGCAGCCATTCCAGGCCATCATTTAATAGCGTATGATTAGAGGGTGACGATACTGAGCACAAAAACACACAAGAGAAAGCCCGCTAATTTGCGGGCTTTCTTCGTTCTGTGACGAGAGAGTTAGAGCGTGATCGGCTTGAGCTTGGCGGCCAACTGCCCCGCTGTTGCGGCTTTCGTAGTGAATGCGGCGGCATCAGCCGGACTGGGTGTTGGTCCAGGAACGTGCGTGTGTGCAGCCAACTGTGTGTTCATCTGCTGCACCAGGTCGAGCAGATCACACAGCACCTGCAGCACGTTCACCCCTTCGGAGCCCAGCCAGGTCTTGGGCGCCTGCAGGCGCTGACTGACCGCTGCCACGCTCTTGCGCATTCCCTGGATACGTTCGTCCATGCTGCCACCCACCGTGGCGTTGTGTTTCTGGCCCACCACCAGGTTCAGGTCGCGGCCGGTGGCTTGGTGCAGATCGTCCACCGCCGCCAGACTCGCGGATCCGCCGGACAGCAGTTTTAGCGCACCCAGCGCCTCGATCTTCTTGATGCCACCCACTGACTCGGTCGAGTGGTCGTCCACCGTCCTGGTGTGGTTCTGGAAGCTCTCGGTGTTGTCCAAGGCTTCTACTTCCCGCTCGATCGCCTTGTCCTGGATCTTGCCGTCAGTCTGGCGCAGCCAGTTGCCGTCGGCGTCGACGCGCTGCTGGCAGGCCTCGCTGTGCTGCCAGACCTGGTCGCCTTTCGGTACCCGGGGCAGGCTCAGGCCGTGTGGCAGGATCTGGGTGATGAAAGGTTTATGTGGCAGGCCATAGGCGAAGCTGACCACCACGGTGGTGCCCTCCTCCGGAAAGCCAAACATGCCGGCTTCTTGCCCGCCCATTGGTGCCGGCAACGGCAGGCCGGTGAGGATCGGCAGATCGGGATCCGGCTCGCCATCGGGCAGCAGCACTTCGACATCGACGCCAAAGCGCGGCCGGAAGTCGTCGCACAGCCCGGGCGCCGCCGGCGCGTCCGGCACCGCAACCACACGGCCAAAGCGCGGCAGGTGGTAGCCCCCGCTCAATTCAGGGAACTGGCGCGCTACGCTGCGCCGGATTGCGTCGTCCATTTGATCGCCATTTGATTGCCGGCAAGGGTCACACTGGTGATCCGCTCGCCCTGGTTGATAGTTGCACCTGGTCGAAGCCCTGGAAGGGGCGCGATCATGGCGCTCTGATTGCCCTGGTAGCCGTCGAACAGTTCAACGGGCAGCTGCAGCGCAGATCGGGTACCGAAAAAGCTATCGGCCCAACTGCCCACGAACAACTCGCCGTCGCCCTGCTGCTGCCAGATAAAGTCGGGAATGCTGAACACACTGGCCAAGCTGTCCATGGCCAGGTAGCCCGCTGCCAGGCTGTAGAAGAACGGCGCCTTGACCTTGGCATAGGCCTTATCCGGGATCCGGAACCCCAGCCCGGTCTTGTCGCTGATCTCAGCCAGCACGGCCTGCAGGTCGACGTGCCGCAGGTTCAGCGGCAAAGGGTTGGCCAGGATCGAGGCCAGCTCACGGCAGGCCACCACTTGCTGGGTGCTGTTGGCAGCAGTCGACCGTTCGACGTAGCCAAGGAAGTGGCGCTGCAGCGTGCGCTCGTTGTAACCGAGATCCAGCGTTACCAGCCCTTTCAGCGACTCGCTGGCCTGTACCGTGAACGTCGCCCTGCCGGGGCTTTTGATGTCCAGGCGTACTTCGTCCTTGATCAGCGGATAGATCTGGCCGGCGATCGTCAAAACCTTATGCAGCTTCATGCTTTGGGCGCCAGGTAGTCGTCCAGCTTCTTGAGGGTCTTTTCAAAGCCACTCAACTCCTGGGCGTTGCCGGACTCGCCGGCGGCACCCGATCCTCCAACCGCCTGGCCGGGTGCTGACTGCGAGCTGACGCCATTCGCTGCGCGCCGCTGCTCGACCTTCTCGGGGTTTGAGGCCTTTTCCGACAGAGTGAACTGGACCAGCCAAGCCGCCAGAGTGTCGTCCTCCCGGGCGCTGACACCGTCCGAAAACTGCACCTCGCGGATGCCGAACGCAGCCGCCGTATCGTTGACGATTCGGTACATTTTCAGCTGGCCACCGCCGGCCGTGGCTTCTGCCAGGCGCATGATCGTGCGCAGCTGCACCTTGTCAACAAAGGGGATCATCAGCGACACCGCCAGGGTTTTAGGCTTGAAGCCCTTGTGCGCGGTCTGGGTGTTGCTGGTCTGCCCGGACATGTCGTCGCTTTCGATCCGCAAGTTGGCGGTGATCTTCATCTTCTTGCCCAGGACCTGTTCGCCGTCGAGTAATAGGGTCATAGGCCGACCAACTCCCGGACAAAACTCAAGCCCTGGAGCGATCCGACCAGAAGCACGCCTGCAGACAGCACCCACTCATGACCTGGTGCTTCGCCTTCGAGCAGAAGGCGGCGCAGCTCGGTGCTGTCGCCCGGGCCGATGATCCGGGCACGCATGCTGTTATCGGCGTTGCCGCCGGCCAGCAGGGCTTTCAGATCGTCCAGCTGTTGATCGCGGCCCTGCTGCTGGGCAGCCTTGCGGCTCGCCAGTGCAGCCAGGTCACCCATGGGCGAGCTGTCGGCTGCGTAGCTCTCCAGGACGGCGAGCTGGCCGGCCATGGATTGCTTGGCGGCTTTGACCAGGGTGCAGCGCTCCAGAGGCAACGACTGCCACCGAGGCAGCGGTCCAGCGCTGGGGATCTCCCACTTTTCCGCCTCGAGGCGTGACAGGTTGCGGGCACGGCGTTCGGTGCGCACCAGGTCAGGGATCGGCAGCAAGGCGTTGAAGCGGGCCAGGGTTTCGGCAAACAGGTCGTAGCGCGTGCCCAAAAACATCAGCGACAGCGCGTACTGCGGCCCGGCCGGGCGACCGGCGTCGCTGTTGTCGACCAGTTTGCTGGCCAACTGCTGCAGCAGGTTGGGTGCTGACAGAAAACGCTGGTTGCCCCGGCCCTGACCGATCCCGCTTTGAAACGGTGTCACGGTCAGGCACGCCGGTGCCTCGCCCATCTGGCCGGCCAGTGCGGCACGGCCGGCGGCGATCGCGCTTTTCGCCGCGTCACCGACCGGCCCCGGGTTAGTGCTGGTCATGCCATCCAAGCCGGCAAGGCGCTGTGCAGTGCTGGCCAGCTCGCCGCCGGCCAGATCCTTGGCGGCGCTCAGATCTCCCATCCACTGGGTGGACTGCTCGGGCCAGCGCATGGTCACGGGTGCCCAATTCATGGCTGAGCGGCCTCCCACGTCACCTGCTCCAGGGCGTCGACATCGCCAGAGGCCAGAGCTATGTCAAGCTGCTGTTTCAACTCGTTGGCGTACTGCAGCAGCTGCAGCTTGAACACGGTGAAGTCGTCACCAACCTGACGCAGTTGCGCGGCGCTGTGCAGCCGGAAAGCTTTCACCCCTTGCTCGTCACGACAGGCATAGGGCATGTCGACACCGCGCAAAATGGCGCCGGTCAGATTCAGTTGGTCGTCCAACTGGCTGCTGTACCGGAAGCGCTCCCCCAGCGCACTGGATTGGAAACCACCGGTGATAGCGTCGACACAGGCGTCATCAATTTCGTCGATTTTTGCCGCATAGCGCTCTTCCAGGGTTTGCCCGTCGTCCTCACCACTGCCTCGGATCGCTACGGGTAACCCGTCCGGATCACGACCGATACGAGCACCCGTTGATTGGGCCTCGAGTAACCCCCGGAACGTCGCCGTGGCAATCTGGATCGAGCCGGGCCCATTGACTCCAAAGGCCCAGCGCTGATCAGTCTCTATCCATGTTGCAAACATTCTGCGTCCTCACTTGCCAATGGCAATCCAGTCGATGGAACCGCCGATATTCAGTTGTCCGGCGCCATACCATTGGTTATCAATCAGGAACCCCGTCAGGCTGCGATCACGCATCTGCGCGGCGTTGGAGTTGTTGTTGGCAGCGCCGGCGTACCAAAAGGTGGGTAGCACTCTGCAGAAACTGCTGTAGGCCTGGGCGAAAGTAACGCTGAGCGCGCCACCGGCCGCTTCCGCCCCAATGGTTGTGGTGCCCCAGTTGATGATGATTCCGCCTAGCCACGACGGAAAAACCACGTAGCCGTTGCCGGTCAGGCTCGCCGAGAAACCCCAGCGGAGCTTCTTCGGCGTGAGATAGGCGGTGTCATCGATGCCGGCGTCGGTCTGCACCTGGCTGGCCACTTTGGCACCGCCGGCCACGGTTTCAGTGGCTTGGGTCGTGGTCGCCGTCAGGGTGATATCGCCGGATCCATCGAAGGTCGCCGTGCCCGTTACCGCACCGCCCAGGGTGATGACCCGCGCCGTTGCCAGCTTCGCGGCCTTACCCACGACCGTGGCACCCGAGACGATGTTGGCGACGGCGGTCCAGATCAGCGCGGTGGCGGTTTTCAAGGCCTTGGTGGTGGCCAGAATCGCGCTGCTGTTGGTTTCCTGGTCATCGCTGATCGCGTTGGGCAGGTTGCCAAGCCCCACATCGTCCTTGGTGGTGGCGCGGGCGCGCAGGTTTGCGTAGTCACCCACCCGGGCAGCGAAATGCTGGACCAGCGGCCCGCCGATCGGCTCCACCGGCCGGCGGTCGGTGATGGTGCTGGCACTGGGCAGATCTGCGAGCAGCACTTGGTAGTGCTTCACGCCCGCGCTGTCGGTGTAGTCCAGGCGGTTGGTCCCAAAGGCGATTGTCGCTTTGACAACCACGTCACTCAGCTCGCGCTGCATCGCCACGTCAATCCACACCGAGGTCGGAAATGCACCTGGTGCACTGAATTGCACAGCTGCACGCTCCAGGCGGATGCCCTCGACGTAGGCCGTCCCCGCCTTGAGCTGGTAGACACTCCCCACCTTTTCCACCTGCAGCGCGCTGCCGAAGAAACAAGCCCGGCCGAACACGTCACGATTGGCCTGGCGCTCGCGCTCATCGATGCCGGCCAGGCGCACGGTGAAATCGTGTTGCCAGGTGCTGGCATTGATCGTGATGCCGGTCAGCGCCTGGGCCCCATCGAACACCACCAGAAAGTTGCGCGTGAGGTTGTTGCCGAGCTGCAGCGGCGGGATATTGCGGCGCTTTTGCTGAAGCGGCACATAGGCCACGGCAAACAGCACATTTTCCGCCGTCTCCAGGCCGATCCAGTTGAAATCCCAGTCACCGATGTCCGAGCCGATCTGCGCGCTGTACACGACCTGGTTAGGGTTCACATACCCGGCGCTCTCGTCCGCAATCGTATGGGTGTAGACAATCCGGGCCGCTGCAGGCTTGCCGGCGGCTCGATCGACCGGGGCGTTGGTGTCCAGTCCTGGAATATTGGCAAAGATGAATCGAGATACTTTTAAGCCGGCATTGGCGGCTTGTTTGGCGGCAATCAGGCTTTCACCTGCAAGGGTAAGGCTGGCCATGGGGGCTCCTACAGGCTGGCAACCAGCGTTTGCTGGTCGTCATTGAAATGGACGATGGCGGTGGCCACCGCGATCGGGGTGATGGTTGAGAAGTCGTAGCGCCGGCAAGTGCGGCCATATTGCTGGATCAGCACGCGCAGCAGCTCGGGGTTTTGCGACAGTTGAGAGTCGGTAAAACGCAGCAGCACCACGTCCCAATCGCGGTCGGGTTGACGCTCCTCGATCTCGACATAACCGACGCCCAGGCGCACCAGGATGCGTTTCATCCCGGCAGTGCTGCCGGCGTCGACGGCGTTGATAAAGGCGTACTTGACCCGCAGCCGGTAGAGGCTTTCGGGTTCGCCCTTGAAGCGGGTGATGTCGCGCTGCCAGGCCAACAGATCGAGCACGGTCAGGTGGCAGGTGTCCGCGTCCATCTGCAGCAAGGGCCAGCGCAACCAGCCCTCAACCTTTTCCCACCAGCCCTGGGCGGCGTCCTTGAGTTTGGTCAGCTCGGTACCGGCCAGCCAGAACTTGAGATCGAGCTTAATCATGCAGCACCACCTGCAGGCTCTGAATCCGGGGGATGTTCAGCTCGGACACAATGTCGGCATTGGTAAAGTGCAGCGACTCGATGCCGGCGAACTGCTGGTGCAGTTCCTCGCCCAGGCGGCTGAAGGAAAAGCGCGACTGGGGCAAAGTCAGGGTCGGCTGATAGTCGCTCGCGGTGCTCTCGCGGAACGCGGCGCGGATGAACTGGGCGGCGCCTTCCTCCAGGGTCTGGCGCTGCTCGGCGGTCAGGGTCGACCGAGGCCAGATCTCGACGCTCAGCGCGTGCTGGGTTTCTGGCATCACCATCACCAGCAGATCGTCGCCGTGGCCGTGGTTGCCCTGGTCGCGGATATGAGCGTTGATTTGCGCCAGGTAGGTCGCCGCCGGCACATCGGCTTCAAACAGCACATAGGCATTGGCGCTACCTGGTCCACGCGGGGCCCCGTGCTGGAAATACACGCCATCCGGACGCACGCCCGGGAATGCGGAAATCATCGCCCGATACACCGCGTCGGTGTGCCACTGGTTGACCGCCGAGAACTGGTTGCGCACCCGCAGACGCAGTTCGTCGTTGCCTTCCGGATCGGCGCCGGGCGTAGTCAACCAGCCGTCGTTGTTGACCACCTGGGCAATGCCCGGGACCGGGACCGGCAAGATCGCGTAGTAACCCGGGGCCAGGTTGAAGCCGGCACCGGTGTCGACCGCCTCCACGGGGATCTCCAGCTGCATCAGGCCGTCAGCGAACAAACCGGGTGCCGTGGTCACCAGTTGGTACACGTGGCCATTGATGGCGGCGGACTGCACCACCGTGTCGGCGGGCACCTCCAAGGCCCCACCGGGGGCCGTACGGGTGAACAGCAGCACGCCCTGGGCTTTGGTCGCGCCCTTGCGCTCGACGTTCACCGCCCAGGCCAGCATGTCCAGCCAGGCATCCACGGCGGTTTTGACAAAGAAGTTCGGCAGCACGGTGGCCACGAAGAACTCCAGAATCCACAGCACCGGTTTGGTGACCAGGGCGGTGACCACCCGCCAAAACGGCGAATAGGCGCTGGTGTTGCTGAGCTTGCTGCCCTGTTCGGCGACTTCGGTTTCCCACGCCTGGCGCAGACCGGCCTCGGTGGTCGGAATGCCGGCGTCGGCCAGGGCTTGTTTGAAATCTACGTCGCTCAAAACGTTACCTCGATCGTGCCAAACTTCAGGGTGGTGGCGGTGACCAGGTACTGACCTGGCTCCATCTGGGTGATCAATGCGGTACCGGGCACCAGGCGCTCGTCCGCCTCCACCAGCAGCTCCAACTGCTGAATGCAATCACGCTGCTTGAGCCGATCGCGCTCGGCGACCAGGGTCACAAGCAGACCGCTGTCGCGGATCATGTGAGCGATGTCCTGGGCGATACTGGCGCGGTCATCGATGAGCAACGGCTGGCGGGACAGATCCAGCACCAGGTCGTTGTCCTGGATCAGCAGGTCGATGTATTCGCTCATCCCGGTACCGCCATGTTCATCATGTTTTCCATCTCCAGCTGAGTCATAGGCTTGCTGTTGTGGATCTCGACTTTCTCCACGTGCGTGCCCCTGTTCTGGCTGCTGTTGTTGTTCTGAATGCTGGTCAGCAGACCGCCCTGGGGCACGGCGTTGGGCCGCGCCGGCGACAGGCTTGGAATGGCCGCATTGATAGACTGTTGGGCTTTCTGCGCCGCTGCCGAGCCGTCCACGGTGTTGACGCCAATGTCGGTACCGGGCACTTCGGGCATCGCGCCGAATTTCGTCTCGATGTCGACGCCGGGGATCTTGTTCAGCATCTCGATCAGGCCGTTGATCGCCGTGTGGAAGATCGCGACGATGCCGTCCCAGGCTGCCTTGGCCATGCCGCTCCAGCCGCCCATGGACGCGAACCATTCCGACAGCGCAGTCAGTTGATCGCTGATCCACTTGAACGCCTCGGTGTCCATCAGTGCTGACGTCCAATCGTCCCAGTAGTAGATGGCGACGCCGACCAGCGCGACCAGCGCGGCGATCCCCATAACGATGACGCCGATCGGGTTGGCGGTCAGGGCCACGTTGACCAACCAGATCGCGCCCTGCCACAGCAGCATGGCCGTGCGAATGATCCCCATCGTCGTGTACAGCAGCGTCAGGCCCGCCACGTACACAGCGATGACGGCCACCTGCAGCAGGAAGCCGGCGACGGCGCGCAGATTGAGCAACTGCACCACTTTCCAGACGGTCACGATGGCCAGCCAGGCCATGCGCCCGGCGCCGACGGCGAAGGTCAGCAGTGACATGGCGGCAATGAGCGCGAAAATCGTCAGCGTGACAATGCCGATCACCCGCGTGATGTTGGGGAACATCTGGGTCCAGCGGGTCATGGTGCCGGCGATACCAGACAGCTTGGCCATCAGCGGAGTCAGAATTGGGATCAGTGCCTGGCCGAAGGCAATGCGCAGCGCCTCGACCGCCGCCGCGAACTGCTGCCACGGGTCGACCATGGCCTTGGCCATGTTCTCGGCGTCCTCGAGGCCGCGCACCTTGCCCAGTTTGTCCATGCCGTTGCGTAGGCGATCGGTGTCCTTGGCCAGGGAGGTGATGACCTGAGCCCCTTCCCCGCCAAACGCGTCCATCAACTTGGTGGCGGCCGACGCGCTGGTTAGGTCGCCAAGCTTGCCCTGCAGCTTTTCCATGATCTGCAGCATGGGCAACGCTTTGCCATTGGAGTCGGTGAACTTCACCCCCATCTTTTCGGAAGCGGCGCCGAGGTTTTCGAAGAACGCCTTGTAGCGCCCGCCAGCGTCGCCACCTTCCATGGTGCTGCTCAGCGAGCCGATCACCGCGAACTGCTCGGCGATATCCACGCCGGCGGCGGTAGCGATCGAGCCTACTTCCTTGAACGCGTCCTTGAGCTGGGCGCCGTCCGTGCGGAACAGTTGCACCGCCAGGGCGGTTTGTCCGCCCAGCTTTTCAACCCATTCGCCCTTGCCCATTGCGTCCGCCTGGCCCTTGAACAGGTTGTACATGGTGCCCACGTAGGCGCCCATGGTGTCGGCGTCGGATTTGGTGGCCTTGGCCAGCAGGTTGCTGGTGTTGGTGAAGGTGGCCAACTGGCTGCCGGTCAGGCCCTTGATCGCGCCCTCGATTGTGTAGGCCGACGCGACGAAATCCCGGGCGTTTTCGCCGTAGGCCACCGAAAATTCCAGGGATTTTTGGTTCAGCGCCTGCAGGGCGTCTTCGGCCACGCCCAAGGATTTGACCTCGCCCAGGGCGCGGTTCATTTCCAGGGCGGGCTGCAGGGATTCATTGATGGCGACAAATCCACCGGTGACGCCCGCCAAGCCCATACCCATGGTCTTGATGTTCTTTTCGCTTTGCTCGGTCAGCTCGGAAAAGCCCATTTTCACCTTGCCCAGGGGTGCGGTGACCTTGTCGGTCAGGGCCAGGATGAAATCGAGGCGGGCGCTGCGGTCAGCCATGTGGTCCTATCCATTCAAGGCGTGGGCGATGCCGTTGGCTACGGCGAACTCCATGCGCTTCCAGTGTTCGTCTTCCAGCCACTTGGCCGTGCCCATGTTTTCAATGCTGGGCTCGGCACCGGGTAGCCAGCGCCTGGTCAGGGCCATCAGCTGGCCCAGACCGTCCTCGGTCAGGCGGTCAGCGTGCTCGAGGGCTTTTTTACGATGATCTCGACGTCAGGCGCGTACTCCTCGAGGAGCGTGCCGGCGATCTGCATGGTCATCACAGGGTTGGCCAGAAGCTCGCGCAGTTCGGCCTTTTGTGCCGGCAACACGGTGCTGCTCAGCAGGTTGAAGGACGGCGCGACCTTGTTGTTGGCGGTCATGGCGTTGAAGTACTTGGTCACGTCCTGGGGCGACAGGGTGAAAGAAAACTCTTTAGCGCCGACTTCCAGGGTGATTTCGCGGGATTGGGTCATGTTCTTTTCCGTTGTGGGGGTTGGTTAAAAAGGTGCTGCAGCCGCTGTTCCAGGCGGTCCTCCAGCTTTTCCATGGCCTTATCGATGTGCTCGGCCCGCACGTAGCGTTCGGCGACCTCGATGCGGAACTCCAGGTGCTCGCGGCGGGCCGCGCTGATCTGTTTGAAGAGGTACACCTGAAAGCCCGCGACACCGGTCAACACCAGCTCGGTCAGCATCAGCAGTACGCTCACGGTCATGGATGAAAGTTCCATTTCATGCGCTCCAGTTGCCACGGCCGCCGATCCGGACAGCGGTGTAGATCAGCCAAGCCAAGGGCTTGTGCATGCCCTCCTCGAGCAGCGCTTCGTAGAAGATCCGATCAGCCTCGGCCTTGGTGAAACGGTGGGTCAGGCTCGTATAGATGTAGTCGTGTACGGTCGCCGGGCGCCGCGCCAGTTCGTCATCACGCGGCACCAGCCACCACACCACACGTGGCGAGCTGGACAGATCCGTGCGAACGCCGGCAGGTACGGTTACCGGACGGCCGTCGAGGGTGATATAGAACAGCGGACGGACCAGATCCCAGGTGGCATGACCGTTCACAGCCTTGACGATCAGGTCACTCTTAAAGGGCATCGTCGGCGCACTCCACCCGGACCTTGTTCGGAGCAGTGTCAGCGGCGATCTGGGTGCGCAACAGCAGCCGGGCAGGCGCCGGCGCTTTGCAGTAAGCCGACACCAGGGTGGACGCGCTGCGCGCAACCACCGCGTGGGTGTCGCTAAGCGCACAGCCGACCAAGCCCAGGGCCAGGAACACGGTCACAATCAACAGACGATTCATTCAGTAGCTCCAAAGTGCAGGGCTTGGCAGGCGTCCGCCGATCGGCGCCCGTCCCAGGTGGATAAAGCGGGAATTGCCCTTCTGGCTGATGCCGATCCGGGTAAAGCCCAAGTTCAAGGCCTGCTGCAGCAGTTGCAGCGCCTCAGGACCGCGCACGCGCACGTCGACGGCCAGGCCCATGTTGTGTTCGCCGGGCTCGGCCTTTTTGGCCTCCTCCGGGTGCCGGCGGCAGCGGTAGGCGCTACTCAAGGCCATGGGCTTGGCAAACTGCTCGCGCAGTTGCACCAGGTGCTGCATGAAGGTCGGATCCATCTCACTGCCGTCGCTGCCGCATTTGCCGCACTTGCAGCGCAGCTCAGCGGCCGAAAAGTACGGCCAGGTGGTGCTGGTCATCGGCGTTTTCCTTGCTCGAAAAGGGATTGGCACGGGGTGCAACGAGTGATGCCACCCAGGGCCTGGCGCTGTTCCGGAATCGGGTTTTCGCACTCCAGGCAATCGCTGCGACTGGGCCCGATCGGACGTGCCCGGGCGAGCTGGGCGGCGATCGCCTGATCACGCTGGCGTTGCTCCAGTGCCTGGGCACGATCGAACGGGCACACCATCAGCGCAGGCCCTCGATCTCGGCTGCAGCCAGGTACGGCACGCCGTTGACGCGGATAAAGTCCGGGCTGGTGACCTCGAAAGGCACCTTGTGCTTGGATTTCTCGCCGCCTTTCGGATCGACACTGAGCAGGCTGGACACCTTCAACTTGCAGCCGAAGGCCTCGATGCGCAGCTCCTCTTCCCCTGCCTTGGCAAAGAACACCGAGTCGAAGGGCTCCAACTGGCGAAAGCTGCCGGCAGAACGTGCGGCCTCGATCAGCAGGTTGAAGTTGCTGGTGTCGAACTCAAATTCACCGCTGGCTGCCACGTCGCCGTCGACATGGCCGTTCGGCACGCCACGGGTTTGCGCCACAGCGGTGTTGTCGGTGATATCCAGGGTGCAGCTTTCGACATGGATCTGGAGATCGCCCAGGTTGATGTCGAAGTTTTTACCGCCAATACGGGACATACGGGGTTACTCCGAATCGTCGTTGGAAAGATCCAGGGCGATGTTCGCCGTGAGGTCTTTCGGGCAGTTGAGGGGCTTGATCTTGATGTACACCTCGACCTTGGTTTTGGTGATCCAGACCAGGACGATGTCGCCGTCCTTGGGCGCCTCGATCTCCCCAGGGAACACCTGGCCGGCGAAAGTTGCGGACTTGGCCATGATGCGCAGCGGCTTCATCAAGGCGCTGACAGCGGCCGCCATGCTGTTGGCGGTGTTGTTCAGGCGCCGGTCGGCAACGCGAAGGATCAGCAGCGGGCGTACCTGGCGGGCGGCCTTGTCGGCCAAACGCAGGTACTCAACCACCTGGAAGTCGCTCGCCGGCGCGTCAAGCATGTTGCCGTCGCCCCAGAACACACCCGGGTAGTCCGGATAAGTCTGCGAGACGGAGAAACGGGCCTTGTCGAGTTCCGAGCGGATGGCCGATGGCAGTGGCACGCCGTCGACGTCGCTGGGCACGGGCCCCAGGCCCAGAACTGCACCGCTGGCCACGCGCATGGGGCTGTCGGCAATGCTGACCGCCGCATTGGCCAGGCGCCCAGCCAGAACACCCAGGTCATTGCCGTGCAACTGGGGCACGACCAGGACACGCGGCGCAGCCAGATCCTTGGTGATTGCCTTCTGTTCCGTCAGATAATCCGACCAGTCCTGCTGGGCAGTGATACCTACGGTGCTGGCCATCACAAACAGACGGCGCCCGTAGGTGTTGTTGATAGCAATCGCGGCGTCGTGCATCGCAGACAGTTCCGCTGCAGCTGTCACCGGTTTGGTGATCACCACTGCCTCGACGGAAAAACCCTGTTGCTGGGCCGTTTCGAGGGCATCGGACCAGTTGCCGTCTGCTGCGATCGGAGCCGCCAGGCACGCCCAGCGGTCGCCGCCGTTAAGGCGTGCTGCAGTGACCTGGGTTTTCAGATCACTGGGCGGAATGCCCAGCAACACGTCCAGGTCGCTGTCGGTGTTCAAGGGAATCAGGCTACCGACGCTTTTGGCGCCGGCGCCGATGAAAAGGAAATAGCGCTCGATCTCGGTCACGGCACCCTGGCCGAGGTTGAGATTGTTTACGCTGACTTTGCCAAGTGCCATGCAGTGCCTCGTTAGCGGGGAGAGTTGAGGATTTGTTGCAGCACCTGGTTAACCAGCAGGCTGGTGTCCCGGTCGGTGCTGACGCCCAGGAACTGGCGCTTGGGCAGGGTTATTTCCCAGCTTTGCGCGCCGGTGCCTTCGGCTTTTTCGTCGGACAGGATGCGAATCAGCAGCCCGGCCTTGGCGTAGTTCACGTGGTCTTGAATCCACGCTACGGACGGCCGTGTCAGGCTCTTTTTGCCAGCCTGGCGAACCTTGAAGCCCAGGCGGCGCAAGCGCTTGGCCTGCTTGTCGGTCGCTGCCAGGCCTTCCGGCACCCGGTTCCAGCGGCGCATCTGCGCGGCAGTCCGACGTTCGGAAACCCCATGGTGCTGTTGCGCAGCGACCCAACTGGTCAAGCCGTTACGCCAGCCCAGCGTCGCGCTGTCAGGGGTCAAGGCGGTGACCTGGAGCAACTTACCCAGGCCGGCCTCCATCTTCTTTTTGCCCTTGCCGTCGCCCTTGCGGGCCTCGAACGGCGAGCCGTCCAGGTTCTGCTGGTCGCGGATTCGCTTGCGACCCATAGTCCGGATCCGCTTGCTGACGTTGTTGAGCAGGCGCCGGCGAAGTTGCGGCGGCATGTTCAGCAGGGCCAGTTGCTCCCGCACGCCCAAGTAGCCGCGGGCATCGAGTTCGAAGGTGCTACGCGCCACGGCTGCGCACCTCGCCCTGTTCGGCGGTCCAGAGGTCGAAGTCGACCAGGCCCCACGTCTTGCCGAAGGCCTCGACCTTGCCGTTGGGGTCTTCAGCCAGGTGCTGCGCTTCGACAAACTCCAGCGTCAGCTCGATATCGGCTTCGTCCTGGGTGACCTGGTCAATGGCAAAAGTCGGCGCCGGCAGATCGTCCCGATCGGAATCGTTGGACTCCAACCAGCCACCCAGCAACGCCATCAACAACGCCGGATTACCAGCGAACCGCTCGATCACCAGGACTGCGCGATAGCGCATATCGCCCATATGCAGGCCCTTGGCTCCGGGTTTCCAGATCAGATCGAGGTTTACCGCTTCGGCAAAGCTGTCGATCAGCTCTTCCTGGACCAGCTGCTGCTCGATCAGGAAAGTGGTCAGGGCGCGCAGCTTGTTCATAGCAATGCCGCCGTGATGCGGCCACGGCCCTGCAGCGATCGCACAGCCTGTTGGCTGAAAGCCAGGAAGGTTTCCGGGCGCTCCGGTAATTCCTTGGCCAGGTTCTCGGCGCTTTCGCGACGAATGATGGTTGCGAACTGGGTCAGCAAGCTGGCCTTGGCACGGCAATACACGGCGCGCTTGTACGTCGCAGCTTGAAAGGTGCGCTCCGGCAGAACGGTGGTGTCTGCAGACTCAACGCTTGACACTCCAAGGCCCTGCCAGCGCGCTTTTAACTTGGCCAGGTCGGCGTTCACCTCGGTCATTGCCGTGGTTAGGTCAGCGCCCAGCATGTCCAGCAGATACTCAGCCGGCAGGCGATATCCCTTCTGGAACTCAGACACGGAGAGGTTCGGCCAAAAGCCGTCGTTCTCGATCTGTTGTTCCACCAGGGTGGTGGGTCTACCGGAAAAGCTCATTGCTGGGCGCTCATATAGGGCGGGAAGCCTGTTTTTCGTGGGGCGGTCCATAAATGGTCGACACACGTCCACAGGTTCCCGCTGGGGGGGTAGTCGGTTATTCGGAAGGCGGTGTGGCCTGTTGTTTTTTCAGTGCGCGGCGGCAGTTCTCGATCCGCGTGTCCACGCCAACCTTGGGGTACAGCGTGGTGGCGCGTTCAAAGTGCAAAAGCGCGAGATCCCAGTCGTTGGCCTCCATGGCACGGATTCCAACCAACTTGTGGTACTTGGCAGGGATCTGCTCAGTCAGCTGCCATTCACCATCCACGCGGGACAACAGGTCCGACAGGTAGGGCTCGGGGCTGCGATTGGCGTTGTGCTCGGCGTAAGCCCACTCGCACACGGCATCAGCGACAAAGGTCTGGATGTCGCGGCGCTTGAAGCGCTCCGGCATCTGCTGACCCTGCTCAATGGCGACGTTGGCCAGCTCCAGCCCGTCCTCGAACTGCGCGGTGTCGAACAGCCAGACCATGACCTGCACCAGGACACGGTTCGGAAAGACCAGGCCCGACTCGCAGTAACGAGCGATGTAGTCCTGGTACTTGGGCAGCAGTTCGTCACGCTTCAACGATTGGCGTCCGGCTAGGCCGTTGATGGCGCTCAAACGCTCCAGATCCTGGTCCAGCGCTGCCTCCTGCAGCGCCAGGTGTTTACGGGCGTTGGCCGGGCTGCTCAGCGCCTCGGCCGGGGAGTACGCCACGCCGGCAGCAACGGACAGAGCCGCTACTGCTGCGACGCCCATGGCCAGGGTCCGGCGTTTGTGCGCCAGGGCCAGGCTCACGGCACCAGCTCCACGTTTTCGGTCAAGGCGATCTTTTCCAGCTGCTCGATCACGTAGCCTTCATTGCGGCTGTTGTAATCCTCGACGCGGGAGCGCTTCGGATTGTCGACCGTCTGCTTGCGCCAGCTGGAGTCCTGGAAGTAGATCGACAGGTTGTCCCAGCTGGTGACCAGCACCGCGTTGACCGGGAAGTTCGGCACGCTGAAAGCCGGCAGACCGCCGTAGGTGGCAATGACCTGAGCGTCCTCGATCCGTTCTTTCTCGGTCGGGGTGTCGCCCTGCTTGGTGTAAAGCTTGGCCTTGTCGGCCGCCAGCAGGTCGGTGCCGATGATCGCCACCAGGTCACCGTCATCACGCAACGTTTCGTCGACCATCTGCTTGGTGTCATGCACCACAGCATCCAGGTTCGCGTAATCACCACCGACACCCAGCGTGACCTTGCCCGCTACAGCGCCTTCCTTGAGCACCTGTTGCGGCGCCTGTTCACGCAGTTGCTGCAGCCAGCCCTTGTTCACGTCCTGCAGCTTCGGATTGGCGACCAGGTCAGTCTGTGGTGCGGCGTGGGTGCCATGGAAGCCGACAACAATACGGTCCTGGGCAATACGCTTTTGCACAGCTGCGGAGTAGCGATCCTTGAAGTCCGGGAATTTCGCCCAGGCGTCGATCTTTGCGTATGGCAAGCCCACATCGGACTCGGTCGAAGCCAGCTCGTACAGACTGTTATCGAGCGCCGAAGCGTCCTTGGCTTCGCGATCGGTGGTTTTGGTGTTGGTGCGGCCGGTGACTGGGCCATTCACACCGATAAAGACCTTCTCGCCCTTGATCTCGCTGACCGGAACGACGTTGATGCGCTCAAGGAAATCAGCCTTGGCGGTGATCGCGTCGTTCAGTTCCTGGGCAATCGAAGGCTCGACGGTAAACATCTGGCTGGACTGCTCGACACCGTAAGTCTCGGCAATCGCTTCCTGCAGCTCGGCGTATTTCGCGGCGCCGTTGGCGCTCAGTGGCTGGGCCATGTCAGAGCGTCCTTTTCTTGGTGGTGGTTACCGGACCGGCGTTGCGCGGCAGCTGGCGACCGTTGGGGGTGTTCTGAATCGCGGTGAACTGCTTTTGCAGGCTCGCCAGCGCAGTCAGGACTGCCTTGTTCGAGGCACCGCCATTGCGACGGAACTCGCGTTCCTCTTCAGCAGTGGCAACGATCTCATCCACAGCAGCGCTTACATCGTCGATCGGGGCCTGGTCTGGATCTGGCGCCTCTTCGGCAGCAGGCTCGATAACGGCCTGAATGCCAGCAGCGACAACCAGCAGTTGGGCCAGCAGGGCTTTCAAAGCCGTTGCAGTAGCTTCATCCATTGGGGTTTTGCTCTCGGTGGGGGTTTGCGGGGTGTTTTCAGCTGGGCTCTCTTCCAGGCCGAAGCGCTTGAACAGGCCCGTGAACGCGGTCAGCAGCTTCTGCAGCTCGCTTTGGGGCTGTGTGTCACGCAGGGGGCCAAGCTCGACCGACGCGGCGTAGTACGCGGCTGGGCTGCTTTTCCGGGAAAAGTAGAGTTCCTGGGTGCCAAGGCTGGCCGGCTCATCAGTCACCGCCAGGCCGGTCAGGTAGGCTTTGCCGCTACCGGCAAAGTTCGGCCAGATCTCGATGCTGGTGAACAGCTTCTGGCCCTGGTCATTGAGGTACAGCAGTCGGTCGTTGGGCTTCAACTGGGCTTCCAGGGCAATCTGCCCTGGCTCCAGATCGTCGCCCTCTTCCACCAAGCGCACGGCATATACAGTGCCGTGGGAACCCTGCCAGCGTTCGTGGTCACACCAGATCACCGCCGTGTATTTCGACGGTTTGTAGGTCTCAGCGATATCGCGCAGTTCCTGGGGAAGGATCTCGCGACCATCGGCGGTGGTGCCGCTGGTGGCGACACGTTTCCAGAACGAAACAAGGGAACGGGGCATGGGAGATAACTGTGCTCAATCGGTGATTTGAGCCGCCAAGATATTGAGCCGATCGCCCCCAAACAAACGGTTAGACTTTGCGTCATTCCTAGATTCACGATCTAGGAAGTTGGCGGAAATTAACCCCGCGTTTTCGCTGTTTTCGCCGCATAGACTGCGGCCCATGTACTACTCGACCGAAGTTAAAGAAGCCGCCAAACGCCTGTTTCTGCGCCGCTGCAAGGCCAAGGAAATTCAGGCGCAACTCAACTTGCCCAACATCCGGATCGTCTACTACTGGATCCGCCAGGGCGGGTGGGAAGACATGCTGTCGGATGAAGAACCTCTGACCGCTGTCGGCCGGCGCATCACCCTGCTGCTGGACAAAGTCGGCAGCCTGTCCAAAGACGATCTGAACGAACTGGACCGGCTGACCGCTATTCGCGAGCGGCTGCTGAAACAAGCGGCCAAGCCGGCGCCGGTGACGGCATCGATCGGCGACGACCAGGGCGAGCCTCAGGAACCGCGCCAGCGTTCGCGTGGCGAACGTTCCGGCCGTGGAGAGGGTGGCGGTAAGAAAAAGGAAAAGAAGGCCAAGAACGACATCAGCGAGCTGACCGAAGTCGACTTCCTGGATAAGTTCATCAGCAAGATGTACCGCTACCAGCAGGAGCTGTTCGCGGCCAAACAGAACCCGCTTACCTGCAGGATCCGCAACATCCTCAAGAGTCGCCAGGTCGGCCTGACCTACTACTTCGCCGGCGAAGCGTTCATGGACGCGGTACTCAGCGGCGACAACCAGGTGTTCCTGTCGGCCAGCCGATCGCAGTCGGAGATCTTCCGCAGCTACATCATCCAGTTCGCGAAATCGTGGTTCGACATCGAGCTGACAGGCAACCCTATCGTGCTCAGCAACGGCGCCGAGCTGCGCTTCCTGTCGACCAACAGCAGCACGGCCCAGGGCTACCACGGCCATGTCTACGTCGACGAATACTTCTGGATCCGCGACTTCGAGAAGCTGAGCACCGTGGCCAGCGCCATGGGCACACACAAGAAATGGCGCAAAACCTATTTCTCGACGCCCAGCGCGGTGTCGCACCAGGCATACCCGTTCTGGACCGGCGAAGAGTTCCGCAACAGCAAGCGTGGGAAAAAGGCCGGCGGCACCTGGCCGGTGGAATCGGCGTACACCCAGGGCGCGCTGTGTCCGGACGGCCAATGGCGCAAGACCATCACCATCCAGGACGCCATCGACGGCGGCTGCGATCTGTTCGACCTCGAGCAGCTGCAGCTGGAGTACGACGAAGACAAATTCCAGCAGCTGTTCTACTGCAAGTTCATCGACAGCACGCAGAGCGCGTTCGGCCTCAAAGACCTGGAGCGCTGCTATTCCGACCTGTCGTTGTGGGAGGACTACAAGCCCGACGACGATCGGCCTTTCGGCAACAGTCCGGTCTGGCTGGGGTACGACCCGAGCCGCACCCGCGACGACGCCACCTGCGTGGTCATCGCCCCGCCGCTGGAGCCTGGCGCGAAGTTCCGGATCCTGGAGAAGCACAGCTGGCGTGGGCACTCGTTCACCTACCAGGCCGCCCAGGTCAAGAAGCTGACCGAGCGCTTCAACGTCCAGCACATCGGCATCGATGTCACCGGCGTCGGGTATGGCGTGTTCGACCTGGTGCGCGACTTCTACGCGAAGGCCACGCCGATCCACTACAGCCTCGAGGCGAAAAACGCTCTGGTGCTCAAGGCCCAGGACACGATCCAGGGCAGCCGCATCGAGTGGGACGCCGGCTGGACCGATATCGCCCAGGCCTTCCTGACCATCAAACGCGGCACAACCAACAGCGGCCAGGTCACCTACAGCGCTTCGCGCACCGACGCCACCGGCCACGCCGACATCGCCTGGGCGGTCATGCACGCCCTGGCCAATGAACCCCTGAACACCAACAAGCGGCGCCGCAGCCGCTACGTCACGAGCGGAAACAATGCCCAAGCCACTACGACACAGAAAGCACCAGGTCACCCAGCAGGCGCAACAACCGCAACCCATGCGGGCATTCACGTTCGGCGAGCCCGAACAGGTGCTGTCGGGCAATATCGGCGAGTACCTGGGGGTGTTCCTCAGCGACGACGGCGAGATCTACAAGCCGCCGGTGTCTCGCCCGGGGCTGGCCAAGCTGCTGCGCGCAAACGCGCACCACGGCGCCATTCCGAAATTCAAACGCAACTTGCTGTTGCGTGAGCTGATCCCTTCTGCCGGCTGCAGTGCACGAACAATGGGCTGCGCGGGCCTGGACTACATGGTGTTCGGCGAAGCTTTCTTCTACCGCGACACCAACGCCTTCGGCCAGGTCCTGGAGTTGCAGCACCTGCCGGCGATCAATATGCGGATCAAAGTCGATGGTGGCTTCCGGATGCTGCTGCCAGACAACAAGTTCATGGACTTCGACCAGGACGAGATCGAGCACGTCCTGGACTACGACGTGGAGCAGAACATCTACGGCGTGCCGGACTACCTGGGCGGCATGCAGGCGCTGCTGCTCAACGAAGCCGCGACCCTGTTCCGCCGGCGCTACTACAGCAACGGGGCCCACGCCGGTTACATCTTCTACACCAACGACCCGGACCTGACCGAAGAGGACGAGGAAAACCTGCGCGCGCAGATCAGCTCTAGCAAGGGCGTGGGGAACTTCCGCTCGATGTTCGTCAACATCCCCAACGGCAAGGAGAACGCCATCCAGATCATCCCTGTGGGGGATTTTCAGGCCAAGGACGAGCTGGAGAAGGTCAAGAACATCACCCGCAACGACGTGATTGCCGCCTGGCGCATGAACCCGGCGCTGGCCGGCATCATCCCGGAAAACAGCGCTGGCTTTGGCGATATCGAGAAGATCGATCGGGTCTACACCAGCAACGAGATCCGGCCGATCTGCCAGCTGTTCAACCAGGTCAACGACACGTTGCGACAGGACAGGCGAATTGCCTGGAGAGAGGAGCCAGCGACAGAAGAAGTAACTACGTGACACGCCCACAAGAGAGAAAACATCTGCATCTTGCGATAGGATAGTGGCAATTTGCTGCGCCCTGGGGAGGGATACATGCGAGTGACTTGTAAATGCGGGCACAAAGGCCGAATCGCGTCCCGTGAGGCGCTATCGACAGACTTCGCAAAGCTCTATTGCCAATGCCTGGATGCCAAGTGCGGGCACACTTGGGTAGCCAACCTGACGTTTTCACACACGCTCAGCCCGTCAGCTCAGACCTTCGACAGGATGCTATTCGATCGTCTGAGGGACATGCCCAGGGCACAACAGCGCGAACTGTTTGAGAAACTCGGATCGCAGGCCGTCGCATGACGCAAACCGCCGACCAGGTTAAGCCGGCGGCATCGGAATCAGTCGCCCTCGAATTGTTCCGGATGTGCTCCCAGCGCCTCGGTCAGTCTGCGCAGATGATCTTGTTCTCGTTTGCTCAATTGGCGATACAACTCAATCAGGCGTTGTTCGAGATGCGAAAGCTCATCCCATGCAGATGCAGACATTTTCAGGGTGCCGACGTCGGCGTTCATGCGATCCAACATGCTTACTACTCCATACAGTGCATAGCTGAATCGGCTTTATTGGGGCGGAAAACTCGAACGGGTACGAGAAGCCCCGAACTACTTCAAACCCGCTTCGGCGGCAGCCGAATCGGCCAAGGCTTTCAGGTAGCGACGAATCGCTCTCTGATCCTCCTCCGGAAGGCTTCTGTACTGCTTGACCACCACATCCTCTGCCTGGCTCAACGAGTCGGCGGCCAGCGTTGTTCGCACGCCAGTCAGTATGTAGGGGACATCAAAACCAAATTCGGCCGCGCATCTGCTCAGGTAAGAAGCCGTTGCGTCACTCGTTCCAGACTCCCAGTTCGCCTGTGTCCGTTTGGCAATACCGAGAGCTTCAGCGATCTGAAGTTGCGTCAGCCCACATCGTCTCCGCTCCTCTTGCAGCCGAGAGCCTATTTCTTCAGAAAGATGCACTTTTTTTCATCCTTACTATTTACAAGTGCACCTAGGTGCATCATTGTGCATCTCACACCACATGAAATTGCACGGATCTGCACTATGCCCAACTCAACCATCACCGAGCAAGCCCGCCAGAAAGCGCGTGAAGCGCTGGAAAAGCGTGGACAGTCAGCCAAAGACTTTGCTGATCAACATCAACTGAACCCAAGCACCGTTTACGCCGTGCTGAGTGGCCAAAGCCATTGTCGTCGCGGGGAGGCACATCGCGCCGCCGTACTGCTCGGCATCAAAGACGGCGTGATTGCACAGTAATGGCCAGTGCCCTGAGGGAACAGCAGAAGATGAAAAGTCCAGTTCTAAAAACGCGGCGCGAAGTCGTCAGCGCGATCATCTGCAGCTATCCAGGTGGCCGCGAATGCGCCGCTGCCCGGATCGGGCTGTCGTTGAAGAAGTTCGACAACCACGCCTATGAAAACAACAGCTGCCGGCCGCTGACCGACGTACAGATCCACCAGCTGGAGCTGGAAACAGGCACCCAGCACTTTGCCAACTACGTGGCCAAGATGTACGGCGGCATGTTCGTCCCCGTGGCAGAACCGGATCAACTGGACAACGTCGAGATGTATGCCCGGCACATGCAGGCCTCGGCGAAACAGGGCGCTGTCGATCAGATCATTGCCCAGGCGCTCGAGGACGGTTTGATCACCGAGGGTGAAGCCGAACTGATCCTCAACGCTCACACCCTGCACATGGCCGCACGCACCGCCGAGGTCTATGCCGCCATTGATCTCTATCGAGCCAAATCGGAGAAAGCCCAATGACCGCCCTGCCTGCAGTAAAGGAGTACCAGGACATGCTGCAGAGTGCCGCGCTGTCGTTTCTTGAGCGTCACCAGTCCGAACACCTGAGCGACGATCAGCAGCTGTTCAGCCGGGCCGTGCAACACCTGGTTGCCGACTACGACGTGCTGACGCAGGTCGCTGAAAAGATCGTTCACCTGGCCAACAGCGCCATGATCGCCGTTCGCGATCGGCAGCGCCTGAACATCCAGAGCAGCACGTCGACCCACACCGTAATAGTTGACCCAGTCACCGGCAGCCAATGGGCCGTGCCTGTCAGCCTCATCTATGAGCGAATCATCAATGCACCGGACATCGGGCGTTTTCGCTTAGCCCATTCGTAACACCCAACCCCAAACAAACGCCTGCCCCACACCCCGTGGGTTTGGGTGAGCTGCGCCCGAAATCGAGGTTTCAAGATGGGAAACGCCGTGATTCTGACCACCCAACTGCCACCTGCAGAAGCCGAAGCACTTCTGGCTGCCATACGTGAGCAGTACCGCTTGAGCCTCAATGAATACTGGTATGCCGACCAATTCCGCCTAATTGCGGACGGCCTGCGCCACGGCGCGATTCTCGCCCACGTCCCGGTAATGGCTGCGCAAAAACGCCTTATGGCAGCCCTGTCACACAGCCTCAAAGCAGCGAAGTAACCATGAGAGACGACCTGCGTCACGACGTCCTGCAGCGCATCGAATCCGAATTCGGCCTGAAGCACCGTCCACCCACGAACTACATGCGCGGCGGCACCTGCCCCAAGTGCAACAAAAAAGAGCTGTACACCCGTTTCGATAGCCCATGGCAGCTGATTTGTGGTCGTCAGGAAAAGTGCGGCCACACGCTGCATGTAAAGGAGATCTACGACGACCTGTTTGAGGACTGGAGCAAGCGCGTTCCGGCGACCGAGAGCGCCCCTACTGCGACCGCACGGGCCTACCTTGAGTTTGCCCGTGGCTTCGACCTATCGCTGATCGCAGGATGGTTTACCCAAGAAACGTTTTACTCCAGCCATGACCAGGCGGGCAGCGCGACTGTGCGTTTCGCCCTGGACAAGGGCGGGTATTGGGAACGCCTGATCGACCGGCCTGCCCGCTTCGGAAAGATGAAGGCTCGCTTCAAGCCGGGTGAAACCTACCGTGGCGTGTGGTGGTGCCCGCCGTGCGTGGATCTGCTCGAGGTCAAAGAGATCTGGATTGTTGAAGGGATCTTTGACGCGATCGCCCTGGTGCATAACGGCCTGTCGGCCGTGTCGGCAATGTCCTCGAATGCATTCCCTGAGGAGTCGCTGAAAGCGCTGCTGCGCGACCGCACCGACAAGTTGCCGAAGCTCGTATGGGCGTTGGACAACGAACCAGGTGCACATGCCTACACCCGCCGTTGGGTCCGCCAGGCGCGTGAAATGGGCTTCGTCTGCGAGGCAGCACAGATCCCGCAGCGCGACGGCCGCAAGGTCGACTGGAACGATCTCCATCAGCGCTGGGCCTTCATCGATGGCGATGAAAAACGAGCCGCCCAGATCGCTACAGAGATCAAACAGATCCGCCACCAGGGCGCGCTGCTGATCGCTGAAAGCGCCGCCGAGAAAGCGCTGCTGATGTACGACTGGAACAAGCGCGGCGAATTCCACCTGGGCTTCGGCAACCGCCTCTATTGGTTCAAGTTGGACATGGAGAAGTACAACCGCGCCGTCCAAGACCTCGAGGACAGTGACCAGCACGACGACCAGCTGCTGAACCAAGCGCAGATGCGCGAAAAGGCACTGCAGCAATCCGGCAGCGTGGTGGAGATCGCCAACTGCTACCCGCAAGCCCTGTACTTCCAGCGGAACGAAGTCACCGACGAGTCCTGGTACTACCTGCGCGTGGACTTCCCCCATGACGCCGGCAGCGTCAAGAACACCTTCACCAGCGGCCAGCTCGCCGCCGCCAGCGAATTCAAAAAGCGACTGCTCGGGATGGCCGCTGGCGCCATGTACACCGGCAGCGGCCAGCAACTGGACAAGCTCATGAAAGACCAGCTCTACGGCATCAAAACCGTCTCCACCATCGACTACGTGGGCTACAGCAAGGAATACGAGAGCTACATCTACGGCGACGTGGCCATCAAGGACGGCAACGTTTACCCGGTGAACAGCGAGGACTATTTCGAGTTTGGGAAAATGCGCCTCAAGACCCTACAGAAGGGCGTGCCGGTGCAGCTGCAGCGCGATGCCAAAGGCTACGACGAGGAATGGCTGCGCCTGCTCTGGATCTGCTTTGGCACCCAGGGATTGGCGGCCCTGCTGTTCTTCTTTGGTTCGTTGTTCTGCGAGCAGATCCGCGCCCGCTACCAGTCGTTCCCGTTCCTCGAGGCCACCGGCGAGGCCGGCGCCGGCAAAACCACCTTGCTCAACCTGCTGTGGAAGCTGCTCGGCCGTGAAGGCTACGAAGGATTCGACCCTATGAAATCCACCAAGGCCGGCCGGTCGCGCTTGATGGGGCAGGTGTCCGGAATGCCAGTCGTGTTCCTCGAGGCCGACCGCCATAGCGAAGATAAGGCGCACGCCAAAACCTTCGAATGGGACGAGCTGAAAGACTTTTTCGGCGGCGGCACGCTGGCGACCAAGGGCGTCAAGACTGCGGGCAACGAGACCTACGAGCCGCCGTTTCGCGGCACGATCGCGATCAGCCAGAACGCCGCCGTGGTTGCCCACGAAGCGATCATGACGCGCATCGTAAAGCTGCACTTTATTCGCCCGACGGTTACCCCGGAAAGCCGCGCTGCAGCGGACAAGCTCAACGCCCTGGACGGGAAGACGCTAAGCCACTTCCTCCTGCAGGCGGTGCGCAAAGAGGCCGAGGTGATGGATCTGTTCAGCAAGCGCTTTCCTGAACACGAAACCAAGCTGCGCCGGCTGCACACTCATTGCTTCGCATGTGACACCCAGTTCAAGGGTGACGGTGCCTGCAGCAAGTGCGGCAACGGCCTGCGGGGCTACATCGGTGTCGAGCGAATCATCAAAAACCACGCTCAGCTGTTCGCTCTTCTGGATGCCATCCGCCTGGTTACCACCTTGACCGAGGTGCAAGTCAGCTCCACGCGCCGGCAGATCGTCGAAATGGCGCTCGAGCGGCAGAGCACCACCAATGCGGACCACAGCGCCGTTGCCGAGTTTTGGCAGGTTTATGACTACCTGGAATCGATCTACGACGAGCCCCTGGTCAACCACAGCAAGAACCCGGATGTCATCGCCATCAACCTCAACGAGTTCGCCGAGCGTGCTGCAGAGCATCGCCAAAAGCTGGCTGACGTCACCACGCTGAAAGACCTGCTCAAGGAATCCCGTAGCCACAAGTATCTCGACTACAAGGCCGTCGACAGCGCCGTGCGGTCCGCGCAAGCGCTCAAGAACCCCATGGTCACCCGTTGCCCCACCGTCAAATGCTGGATTTTCAAGGCCTGATCAGGAGGCAGATCGATGCACATCCAATTGATTGTTGAGCGGGAACGAGACAACGCGATCGAGGAGATCCGCCGGATCAACGCGGTAATGACCCAGCTGGGGTACGAGGGCAGGACAGTGTTCGCCGAAGCCTATGGCGCTGACGGCCTGGTCCAGATCCTCGAGGTTCGTGCCAGCGGTGGCCAAAGGGAGATTCTCGTCATGGACTGCTCACGGGAACAGGTCCAGGCAGTCCTGGAGTGGCAGTCCTGCGACGACGAATGGGAGTTTGACGATCTGGTAATTCACCTAGTGCGTAAACAAGAGGAGCAAAACCATGCATGAAGACGAAAAGCAGCAACTGGAGCAGCAGCTGTACATCAGCGCTTTCAAAGAGGCGATGTTTCACAAAATCGCGCCTGAAAACTTGGCTGACGATGGTGAGCGCTTCGAAAACAAAACCGTCCAGTTGGTGTTTGAAGGCTATCTGGAAGGGGCTAAGCCAAACCCGGCACGGGTCCTTGGCCAGCAGCTTTACGCGGAAATCAAAGCCGACAGCAAATACGCATCCCAGATCGGCTGGATGCAACTGCGCAACGGTTATCCCTTTCCAATTCGCTTTGAGCAGGACCCATCGGGTTACGTCGTGAAGGGTGGCGTCGGTGGGTGCTACCGAGTTGAAGATGTGGATTTGCTGTTCAAGCTCGACGGTGAATTTCACCGGATTCAATGACGCCGGCGATCGCCGGTAAAAGAAGGGCGTCGAGGGGATGCACCCCCTCGGCACCAACCACCACTGAGGGCAACACCATGCAAGCACAGCACCAAAGCAGCAGCGACTCGAAGGCTAACACATTGCCGGCAGAAGGCGTGCAGCGGGCACGCCACCTGATGGCCATCAGCATCGTCGGTACCGCGCTTTTCGATTACCAGGTCCACAAGACGCCAGACGCCCGGATCCGCCTCGAGGCAGTCACCACCATGGCCCACCTGCAAGGTGATCTCTCCGCCAATGAAAGGGCCTTTGTGTCCCAGCTGCTGGCCAAATCTACTTCCACCGGAGCATCCGTATGAGCAGCTATTACTACAAGACTGTCGCACCCGACGCGGTGGCAATCGTTCGCAGCTTCTATGACCAGAAGGACGTCCAGCTTGCGGCAATGCAACGCCTTGGTGAGCTATTCGGCGGAACGATCGCACCAATGCGCGACATTACTTCGCACTTTGCCGGCGGTGTGAAGTTAGGGTCTGGCCGTGAACTCGATGCGCATTGGCGTCGACCAGATGAATGGGGTTATCGCAGCCTGCGCGCTGCAGCGGTTGTTCCCAAGGGTTCAACCAAAGAGCAGCGGCTTGCGATCAAGGCGGAACACACACGCCTGCTTGAGCAATGGAAGGCTCATTGCCCGCCACGGCTCAACACACATGAATATTGGGGCCAGTTAGGCATCAACACCGGGAACCTCATGCTTTGCGGGGGCATCAAGTTCGAACTGGACGGCACCGCTTACTTCAATCTCGGTTTCGACATCAACGAATCCGACCACCTGGGCAAAGTTGCTGCAGGCAAACCGACATCTGGTTGGATCGTGGGAGCCGTAGAAATAACCGCCGGCGAATTCGAAAAGGCCAGGGCCGCCAAACTATCCAAGCGTGAGGTGAGCTATGGCTGATTCAAGCATCACTCGTACACGTCCAGCGCTGGCCAGCAAGCGGCTTGATCTGCCCAGCGTCTGCGATATTTGCGGCTTTGCCCGGTCGACTCGCCGGCACCAGGGCTGCAGCAAGTTACGGCAACAACGGAAAACAGAGGAATGGGCTGCCTTGATGGCAGAGAAACTTGCTGCTCGAGCAGCACGGGAGAAACGTTATGCACGCTGAACCAGGAAATGAGCTGCCTCAGGAGGCACGGCCTCCGCAAACCATCAAGGGCCTGAAGCGCCAAGCCACCAAAATAAAGAAAGCGCGTGGTATTCGCCATGCGGAGGCTTTGGAGATCGTCGCTCAAAGCATGGGATACAGCAGCTACAAGTCGGCACTGAATGATCTGGGAGACTCGGCCCTGGAGCCGAGCCAATAAATCTCAGCAGTTTGCATTCCAACTTCTAATAACGATGCCCCGGCCGCAGCGCTAAACTGTCCGGGGTGCTCCAGCTTACTGAGGGCTAGCAATGAACTCCCGATCGGACAACGTCCTGGTATTCACCGACCTGCAGCGCATAACCGGCTACCAACGCCGTTCTGACGTTGAACGGTCACTGATCGACCAGGGCGTTCGCTTGTTCCGTGGCCGCACCGGGCCCTGGACGACGTTGGACCTTATCAACCAGGCCGCAGGCATGAAGCCAGCCGCAGCAGAACGATACGACTCCGACATCCTATGAAAAAAGCACGGAAGCGGAAGCATAATCCGCACATTCCAGCACATATCGACCAGGCCGCTCTCCCAGCGGCCGTTTACTTTGACCATCGAAAAGGTCAGGTCTGGTACACGCTGCACTATGACGAAACGGGAAAACAGCGCCGGCGCAACATTGCGCCGGCCGACGTTTCCCTGGCCGAACTGCACCAGATCATGGACGAGACATCCAATGTCGATCGTGGAACGCTTCGCTACGTTTGTGGCCAGTTTCACGAGAGCGACCGTTACAAGAAGCTCAGCCCGAAAACCCATGACGACTACTGCTACTCGCGTGATGTTCTGCTGACCTTGCCCACAAAGCTGGGCAAGCCCTTGGGAGATCTGGCGGTGCGCAAGTTTACTTCTGCCCTGGTGCAACGCATCGTCGATCGGCTAGCAGACGAAGGAACCCCATCCAAAGCCGCGCACGCCCTTCGCTACCTGCGCCGCGTGCTGCAATGGGGCCGCAACCGCGGCTTCCTGGAAGTGAACCCAGCCCTGGGCATTGAGGCCCCTGTCGAGCGAAAGCAACGCCGCCTGCCGAACCATCAAGTCATGGATACACTCATCGATCGAGCAATTGCCCGGGGCCTGCTGATACGCGGCGAAAAAGGCGGCTGCCCGGAGTATCTCGGCTACGTCATGGAGCTGGCCTATCTCTGCAGGCTACGTGGTATCGAAGTCGTTACCCTGACCGACGCAAACGAGCTGGAGAGCGGGATTCTGACCAACCGCCGCAAGGGCAGCCGGGACAACATTGTTCGCTGGACACCCCGACTGCGCAAAGCTTGGGATAACGCCAAGGCCTATCGCGCCAAGGTTTGGGCCAAACGCAAAACCGCGATACCGATCGCACCATCACGCCGAAACATTATCGTGGCCAGCCACGGTGGGCCGCTGCGCAAGTCCAGCCTGGACACGGCATGGCAGCGCTTCATCACCCTGGCTCTCGCCGACGAGATCATCACACCAGAGCAACGATTCGCCCTTCACGATCTGAAACGACGTGGCATCACCGACACGGTCGGCACTCGGGCGGATAAACAGGAGGCCAGCGGCCACCGTGACCCGAAGATGATGGACGTCTACGACCACAGCATACCGACCGTTTCCCCTTCTGCAGACTGAGCAAATCGGACGTAACAAGCGACACAGGGCCCGCTATCTACGCGGGCCTTGGCGTGTCTGGACGTAATAATGAATCACGTAACCCATTGATTTGTATGCTTGAAGCACCTTCCTTGTAATCAGTAGGTCCCGGGTTCGACTCCTGGTGCCGGCACCATTTAAAATCAAAGGCTTGCAGCGATGCAGGCCTTTTTTTTCTCCGTAAGCGTACAAATAGACGTACAATTTTTGCCCTGCCCCCCAGGAAACCCGCCTTTCTAAATTTCTTTCCCAGCTCTAGCTTTTCCACAAACAACCTGATTCTTTCCGCCTCTTTTCGCAGCGTACAGATTCTTGTCAGCTAGAGAGATCCAGCAATCGACTTCTGAAATATGAATGTTCCATGGCACAATACCAACACTCAAAGTTAAACCCCCATCTGGAAAAATAGCATCACACTCACATCTAAAAGCCTCACATATCTCTCGCATCCTTGCCTCCGCGTCAGAAGCGTTTACATTTGTGAGCAGCACACAAAATTCATCTCCGCCATATCTACAAATATAATCAAACACCCTTAATTTTTCGGTCAGGACCTTACTCAATGTACGTAGTACGTTGTCTCCAGCCGTATGCCCGCAAGAATCATTAACCCCCTTAAAACCATCAATATCTATAATTGCCAACACGGAATTTTCTTTCTTACTCTTTCGCTTCAAACACGCAGAGACCATCTCACTCCAATACCGCCGATTAAGCAGTCCTGTTAGCGGGTCAATACGACTCAATTCACGGAGCTGCTTCTTATTGCTCCTAAACTCAGAAGCCAGGCTATAAAATGCCAAACCCAATATCATTGGATATATAACAGCCAATGGTACGCACACCCAATCATCAAATTCAGACGCCCCTTTGTAAGAAAACCCAAAAGCAAGAAACGCAATAAAGAAACCCGACAATTTGCATACTAGGCCTTTAATCCAGAACACAGGCCCACCAACTGAAATATTATTCATTGCAACCATCGCAAAAATCAATGCTGTTGGAATTGGCTTCGCATGCATCACAGCTATCCAAAACCCACACAACAAAGAATCAACTAATAGATTATTTTTCTCGGATCGAAATGGATCTGACGAATAAAATGCTATATACCTTGCAATATGGGCCCATACGAGAGCGTTTAAGCCGAGCAGCACTAATAAAACTTTAGTTAAATCTGAATATGTGGTTATCAGTATCACGAAACCGCACAGGACAGATCCAAGCACTCGTGGAAAGTAGATCCGACTTACGAATACTCGCCCTTCAATAAAATCTTCCGTTTCTAACATTTCGCGCGCCCTTACGTATCTCAAAACTAGTTCCCTACAAACTTCTTGGCGCCAATTAATCGACACCTTAAACTCGTAATCGATACTACGTCAGCGACATTGAGACAGACCTGACAAATAATCACAATTTCTCAAAAAAATATTTTCCCTCTTTGCTTTTACTATTAAAACGAATATAACACCCCCGACACAGTTGAAAATCTTACCAACGGCGATGACATGACATAACTAAAATCTGCAGCATTTAAATTCCGCGCAAAAAACAACTTCTAGAACTCTAAAAATGATGATACATCACAGCATAACAACTGGCACTCTAGTTAAGCAAAAACTTAATGTATGGACGCTAAAAAAAAAGAACGCACGTTATTTAATGCACATTCTAATATCTCAATTCAGCTAACCAGAATTGAAAGTGAAATTCTTGAGCTATTCTCTATAAAATCTGGATACCCTGTAAGCAATGAAACCACAACCAGACATATAGGAAAGGACCCAGACAAATATAGAGGAATTTGCATGTGTTTTTGCAGGCTTCAGAAAAAATTTAAGATCTACACTTCAGGGGAAAAATTATTTCGGTCTGTTAGAAACAAAGGCTACTATTTGGTACAAATAGTTGAGATCGAAAACCTTCTTCAACCCTAAAAACCAAACACTAATTATTTAATATAACAATGCATACCAAGGACGGTTTTCACTTAACTTAAATCAACCATCACTCTTTTAATTTCGATACATAGAACCACCCGCTAGATAATTGGCCACTAAATCTTTGAAAAACAATTAAGATTGACGACATTATTAACCCCGCCTCATGACCTGTAGATAGACTAGCTCCAATGTATTTACAGTCATTGCATAGAAACTTCTTTTGCGTAGGCCTGGCAGGCTTGCAGGGCGATCAATCCTCGGTCGCCGGCATCGGTGATGCCGATAATTCGTTGAGCATGCGCTGGGTCAAGTTGGGCTCGACGGGCTGCATGAACCACGCCGACGGTGCCGGGGGTGGCAGACACGTTGCAACCACTGGCTGGGTCCTTGGCGTCGAGAAGGACTGACAGCCGCACATCAGCAGTAGCAAGGCGGTCACGCAATAGAGCCTGATTACGTTGGGCATTGGACAGTTCTCGGGTGTGCTGTTGATCGGAGACGGCGAGTTGTTGCTCTGTAGCCAGGCGCTTGTCCTGTTCGGTCTGCTGATGGCGGAGCGCGGCCTGGGTCAGATTGTTTAGATCGTCAGCCTGCAGCGCGGCCTGGCTCGCGAGCTTTCCCGTGTAACGCCACGCTTGCACCTGCCAGGCCGCGCCGAACGCAATGATCATCGCCATCAGCAAGATTGCCAGTTTCTGTGGTGTGGTCAGCATTACTCATCCTCCCAATCGGGTAGGTCGACGGTCTGTCCCGCCAGATGGTGAGTGCAGTCCTCAAGAAACTGAATGCGCCCACCGGTCACGAACGAATGGCAAACCCGGGGACCGTCCGACCAGGTGTATCGGACCAGAATGCTCGGCGTGAACGTCGGCACCTCCGCATTGCCATTCCACCCCCACCGTGGCCCGGGGCCATTTCCATGCGATACACCATGGGCGATGTCACAGCCAGGGCACGAGAAATACAGACGGTCCTCCTCGGCTTGGGCCAGGCAGCGGGACACCTTCCGTAATGCCGTCATGACAGTGCTCCACCCGCCAGGCGGTACTGCTGGATCAGATCGGCAAGCCGGTGTTCACGCTGGCCATACCCTGCACCAGGTAGGCTTGCCCAAATATTCCGGCACTTTGCGATCGCGGATTCGACCCGTCCGGCATGTACGTCCGGTAGTGCGCGGCATTCGCGGATGTGCTGCAGAGCCAGCAGGTCCTGGCTGATAGGACTGAAGTCAGGCAAGGCCAACAACGTTCGGTAATACGGCCAGTCCTTGAGCATTTGCTGGTATCGGCCCGAGGCATTAGATGTCAGGCCCTTGCTGTTGATGACCTTCGAGCGCCGTCCCTTTGCGAAGGGGTGATCACTGAAATCTTTGAAGACCTCAGGCTTTCTGTCGATGCCCGTCACGATGACGTCATAGCCATCCAGGGCCGTGGCCGGCGATGTGCTGGTCCCCTCGGACCAAGCGAGCATGTCGAGGAAGGCCAACGCATTGCGGCTGCCCGCTTGAGTGGTTGAGAGTCGTGCCATAGCCTTTTCTCCAGACGAAAAAAACCCGCACAACGGCGGGGATTAGAGGTGAAATGATCTCTGTTAAGTTTGTTTTAAACGGTGCTGTATTCAAACGAATGAGGCCAGGAAGCTCGTCGTGATAAGAGTTCCATCCCGTTATTAATTGACAGCCTTTGGATGGGGCACATCGCTATCATCCCCGCCAAATTCCCCCTAGAAGGAACGCGTCAATGGTGCAAAGGCCCGCCAAAACTACCAATCACCACGGATGGGTTTGGGTCTACAAAAAAATCAGACGTCTTGGATTTTCTCGATTCACTGCTTGCTACAGAGCAAGCCTTTACGCTCTCAGAGGAGACACAGGAACTTTCAGGTTCAAAAACGGCTGGGAAAAATTCCGCTTCCGCCGCAAACCATGAGTTGCGGCGGGTTATAGGTTTACCTGGCCAGCTATGGGAAAGTCGACGGTGCGGTGAAGGTGTCTCCAGCAAACCGGCCACCTGCCGCGAAAGCGGCATCCCATAACGCCTTGTCGAGGGCGTCGACGTCAGCGTAGGTACGCCCCGACACGGTCAGATCCTCGCAGTAGCCACGATAGAAGATGTCCGAGGGGCATTGATTGGTCAGCGCGGAACCAGATCCGCCGTTACCGAAAATAATGCTCCCGGCCGCTGCCGCAACCGTATCACCACTCCCCGCAGACGCTCGCATCGAGGAGTACCGGTTAGCCACGGCGTTGGCACCGCCGACGACGTTGTAAAGCCCGGAAGCCTTGCCGGTGTTTCCGGCGCCATTCATGTACCCCAGGAAGTTACCGCCGCTACCGATCTCCATGTATCGATGCCCCGTAGAGAGCGCAGCACGTGTGCGATGTGCCCATACCGAAAAATAGAACAGGTGGGTTTTGTTCGCGATGATGTAGTCACGGATCGCTGTTGCGACATTGATCTGTGAGCCATGACCGTTCACTGTGTTGTTCACTTGGCTGTAAATGGCGTGCAGGCCCTTCCTGGGCGTTCGCTCAAACAATGCGTCGGCCGCGACCGCGTTGCTGCTGAATACCCCGGCCAAGCTGCTCTCAGTGCCAGCGCCAAGCACCGCTGCCGCTTCGGCGTAAGCGATGTTGGGGATAACAGCACCCGCTGCCGGCACTCCGCTCACACCACCCAAGCTATGCCCCAAGTCGAACAAATACAGCGACCCTGCACTCAGCAACGCATCGGAGCGCAGAATGGGCAACGTCGTATCGGTGAAGGTGATGCCATCCAGTACGGTTTTTTGTCCGGCCATTACCAGGACCTCCGGTTAATTTCGTAGGCGATGCGACGAGCGATATGCCCGTTGCTGATCGTGGTGTTGTGAATGATGTCCAGCCGCAGCGAACGCGGAACCACGCCCTTGGCCACGTCGTCCAGATCGTCGGCGCTGCCATCGTTGAACTGCATCAGCCACTCGCGGATCTTGATCACGCGATCGCCGTACTCGGTGGCGGCCCAATCTTCAAGCGCGACACAGTTGTTGTAGGTAGCGGTACCAATACCCTCCCCCGTCGACGTGCCCGGTGTCGGGTTGCCGCCAAGCGGCGGCGTGATGATCAGGTAGCGTTTTTCAACGGTTTTCTGCACAGCGACCATGGCCCGAATGTCGGCCTTGATCTGCTCGATGTTGTCGAGGTTGTTGCGGCCCATCCAGATAATCTCTGTGTAAAACCCGTCGCCGGGCACGTCGGGTACGAACGGCGACTTGGGCGCGCTGTATCGGGCGTCTCCGGCAGCATCCCGAGCAAAGGTGTAAACGTCCGAGGAGTCCCCTGTCTCACTGTGCGTGCACGTCAGCGTCCCGTGGATGCCGCCCAAGGTACCTGTCAACGTGTAGGTGCCGGAATTGGTCGCGGGCGTAGACAGCAATAAGGTGCTCAACGCCGTGACCGTCACCGAACCCGAGGCCGGGATCTGGTTGTCCGTGACGGTCAGCAGTGCGGTACCAGCACCGAAACGCGCGGCGATCTGGCGAGACGTCTGGCCGCCAATGCCGCCATTCACAATGGTCCGCGCACTGATCAGTGGCGCCAGTTGCTCGCGCCAGGTGACCTGACTGCTGTTGGCTGTCAAGGAATCCCCTACACACAGCAGGTCGCGAACCGGTTTGAGGTACTCGATCCCTGTGACATCGGGGATATGAATATCAAAATTACCCACCGTTTTGCCGGCTGTGGTGATGCCCAGCGCAATGCGGCCAACCGCATCAACAACGGCCCAGACATAGCCGGACTCTGGGCTCAGTTGAACCGCAATGAAGCCCGACAGATCGGCCCCCAGCGCTTTGCGAGGTACGGCACCGGTGCCGAGCAAGAATTTCCCGGTAACGGTCCCGTCCACTCGAAGAGCCAGCCCAATCCGGCCCAGGGTATCGATCACTGCCCACGCATATCCCGACTGAGGGTCCAACGCCTTGGCGATGAATCCGTCGAGGTCGAGTTTCAGCGTGTTGCGATCGACAGTGCCATCGCGCAGCATGAACTTGCCCACCAGTGAACCATCCACCCGGCACCCCAGCGCCATGCGCCCAACTGAGTCGACCAGCGCCCAGGTGTAACCAGACTCTACGGCCAGTCGAACAAACCGCAGCTCCAAGCCATTAAACGTGCCGCTCTCAACTGCCGAGGTGCGCACGTCTATCTCTGCGATGTAACCCACCGACGGGTCATCGGAGACGTGCCTGGCCTCCGTGGCACTGACCCGCACATACAGACTGCGCGATATATCTGGCGAGGTGGGTTCAACGTAAAAAGACTGGCCGTCGACCGTCGCCAGAAGACCTGCAGCGACAGTGGCATGCACTTTCCCATCGACCATATCGCGGTTGAGGCGATCAATTTCCGCATTGATCATATCCACCGGATCACTGGTACCGATGCCCTGCAGCAGCGGCGCTCGGTACCCCGCATAACCGATCTGAATATCGATGCGGGCCGCTGTGGTGTAGAAGAACACCCGCGCACTTGCATCGGCATGCATGGGGTTGGCCAGGACAACGGTCGCCGCTGCATCGGAAAACAGCGGCGCCAACGTCTCACTCCCCGAGACAAGCACACTCACCGTTGCTCCGGGCAATAGCACGCCGTCTTCAGCCCTTACGGCAAAGAATTGAATAGGTTGCATGATGAGTCTCTATCAGGTGTTGAAGGTGATCGCCGGGGCGAAGTTGAGTTGACTGCGTACACTGCTCCAGGTGTCGTACGCTGCAGCGCAGGGGTAATACGTGGTGTCTGGCGTCAGTCCCGTGATCTGCCCGGTGCGTGATACGCCTTGATAGCCGACCGTTCCTGCAGTTGCCGGATCAAAATCCTCCTCTGTCGAATACACGAACACATAGCCCGCCGTGTCTGCAGCTGCACTGGCCGCGCAACTGACATCCGCGGTGGTGGTGCCAGTGACCGTGGCGGCGGTTCCCGTAACGGGCGCCGGCGCCGTATTGGTGACCAACAACGACACCAACTGTGCCTGGCCTGCAGCGTTGCGCTCGATGACCTCCACCCGATAGCTGCGAATGAGCGCGCCATCCACCAGCGCATCTTCACGTTGGTACGTGAATGCCGTGCTGGTGGTCGCCACCTCTCGCAGGAGGGCATTGCTACCCGCGTGACGAACGCGTACCAAGCGATCCTCGGCACGAGCTCCCGCCACCCAGCTCACGGTGAAGTACGGTGCCTCGAAGGCCCCCACCAGAGCGACGTTTTGCGCAGTATCAGGCGCTACCCGGGCGGGTGATAACGTGACGCTGTAGGCAGTGACATCCGCCAGATCCTCAAGCGCTCGACCAAACACGTTAAATGAGCGGAACTTGACCCAGACAGTCTTGCCGACTTGGTCGGACGTATAGCTGTACTTCCAGACGGCATCATCCAACCGGACAAAGGGTGAACCGGCCGAATGACTGGAGATGGCCGTGCTCAGACGCCCGCGTCGCAGATAGCTCAGCTCATAGCCTCCGATGCCCGTGAGCACCGCGTCGCGGTAACTCAGCAGCTCACCGGCCACCCAACACAGCGTGGCGCCACTTTCCGCTTCGGCGGTCGTGGCCGCTGCCAGCTCGGTCGCCGCTGCCAGTTGTACCGACAAGGTGTTGACCGTATCGGGGTCGCCTCCGGATGCGAGCGTTGCGGTCAGCTGGCCCATGCGCGCCCTGCCGTAAATCGTCTCCGCTAACCGGTAGCTGTCGCCATCAGCGCTGATCCAGATCTCACAACCGCCCCAGGCCTCACCCACACCGGCAACACCGCCCCAGATCTGCAATGTGCCGGCGGGCAGCAAGCTCTCGGGTGGGTTGAACATGATGGGCGCCAGGACAGGACCAGGCGCGACGTTCTGATTGCCCTGATAACCGCTCTTGCTTTGCACCGGATAGTTGGGCGCGCTGCCGACGCCCAACAACGCATCTTCGGCCACGATCGCCAACTTACCCAGCTCGTCCTCCTCAACCGAAATCAGCCGGACCAGGCGCTGGTGCAGGTTCAACCCTGGCTCAGTGATCGTGACCAGGTCCATGGGCTCGAGGAGCACATGCTGCCAACCGAGGGAGAACTCATATTCATTGCGCACATACAGCTTGCGTTGCACCAACAACTGCGCCGCATGGGCTCCAATGGCGATATTGCAGATCTCGTACGCTTTGATGGTGTCCATCGGCTTGGAGCCAAACTGCTCAATGGCAGCCTGATCAGGCGCACGCACCACGTCGGTGTTGTACTCGTGATCGCGATCGAGGATCTCCAGCGACACTTCGTTGTAGCTGTCGGCCTGGCTCTTGATCTTGAGCGAGACCGGAGGCTCACCGTCCTCTGAAAGAAAATCGTCATCGGTCAGATCCGCCACCGGCGTGATGTTCGGAAACCACGTCACGCCGTTACCGGTGACGGCCTGGTCGCCGTAGGGGATCACCTTAAGTTGACCGGCGGACCACACCAGCTCGCTGTTGGTCAGTTGCAACCAGCGCGCGATCGCCTCATTCGCCGGCGACTGCTCGTCGAGCACCGGACTCAAGAGTAAGTTTTCCGCCAAGCAATAGTTGCGGTAGTTCGACATATCCGCGACCCATGCCGGGGTAAAACCGATACCGTCCAATGGATCGAGCAAAAGCCCGGGCAGGAAATCGCCCGGGTTGGCATCCGGCAGCCCGGGCACCTGATAACGCCCGTCCACCTCGAAGGTATGATTCTGGACGCCGGCATTATCGTTGAGCAGGTACCTGCTGGAAAACACGTAGGCCGTATCGGAATAGGCAATCGCTTCGGCAGGGTGGCGAGTTTGAAGAAAACCCCACACGGTCTGATCATGAGTGCCATTGGCGTAGTTCAAACCCACTTGAGCCAGCGATGTGAATACTTCCTTGTCGCGGAAGACACGGTGAATGGCACCCAGCGGCCCACGCCCGACCGCAAGGATCAGCGCCGCATAATAGGTATAGGTCGTGTCTTTTTGGGTGGCTCCGCCCCCGCCTTTACCTCCCGACTTTTTCGTCGTGGTTTTGGCTACCGCTTCGAAGTCACTGTAATAAATGAGGTTAGGGCTGATGCGGTTGCGGCCGGCGATCCAGGCGATCGGCTTGCCACTCGCACTGCTCTGGATCTGCAGCGCGTTGATGCGCGTTGCACTGTTGGAAATGGTACTACTGCTGCCCCCCATCGCTGACTCCATATCGGTTAAGTGTGTAATAACGCACGGTGTGGCTGGAGAGCCGCTCCTCGCGCATGTCTGCAAACTCGACGCCGATGTCCCGATAGGCGTGAATGATGCGATGCTCATCGACCACCACCGCGCCGTGGCTGAAGGTCCGGCCGAATTTCCAGACCGCGACATCGCCACGCTGCGGGACATCGATCTGCCGGCCGTACAACTCCAGCCACCCCAGGTAGCGTTCCTCGCTGCGGTGCAGGTGCCAGTCCTGGGCATAGGCCCCGGGATCGATCGAGGGAATCAACCCGGCGGCGTGATACACCTCAATTAGCAACCAGGCGCAATCGACGCCGACGCCGAGCAGGTGCTGCCGGTGCTGGTACGGCGTGCGCAACCAGAGCTCAGCCTGCGCGACCACGGCATCACGCTGCAGCACTTCGAACGGGCTCATACCGATGTCTCCGCGACGGGAATGAACGGCATCCCCCGGTACCGCGCTCGGTTGCCGAATTTGTTGGTGCAGGCATCCAGCGTCCGTGGGCAACCCGGGTAAATCAGAAACTGATCACCTGCCACTGGCACGCCTGGCAGGCCCAGGATCATCGTCACGGCGCCATCGGCAGTGAATCGGCGTACGGTTCTTGTCACTCCTGCATTGGCGCCGTTCACAAAACGAATCACGCCCTGGTCGAACCAGCCCTGGGTGGCGGGCACATTGGAGTTCACACGCAGGGCCGTGCTGCCGCCCTGGACCACACCCACGGTTTCAAATAGGGCACGGTTCACCCCGCAATCGGCGCTGTACACCGTGCGCAGGCACGAGGGCTGATAAACGCCCCGGGGCACCTTGGTATCCAGCAGCTCGATCGGCGACTTTACTGTCACCGTCGCCTGCTCGCGGTCGGCAGGATCCACCTCGGCGACCCGCCCGATAAAACGTGTGACCGTGCCCACCACGGGCGACCGCCAGTCCGCCATGAACGCTCTGACAAGGTTAAGGGTGGCCCCGTCAAAACCGCCGCCGGCAATGAATGGCAGCAAGGGCTCGCCGAACACGGTGTCGTCCATGCCGGCGGTAAAGGTCACGTTCAACGTGTCGACCTCAATCCCGCGCACCGCACGTACGCCGGTGCGCTTGATCAGCGGCCCGCTGGCCGAGTAGTTCTGTCCGGCATAGAAGATCTGCAAACCCGCATCGGTGTAACGCAGCACCTGGCCGCTGGCCAGGGCAATCGTGTACAGATCCGTCATGACGAAACTGCGCGCCGTGGCCAGAAAGGATTTTAGTTCAGGTGTGGCATCGATCATGGCTTGATACTCGTGAACGCGATGTTTTTGAGCTCCCAAATCGCGCGATAAGGCTGAGCCCCGTCGAGCGAATCGGCCTCGAAAGCACAGCGAAAATAAAAGGCCCCGCTCCACACCAGCGCCGCGTCAATCGGAGGGGCCACCGTAAAGGTGATGCGCCCCAGCTCATCCACAGTGAAGGCTGAAGTAGGAGCACCACTGACAGTGACAACGTCCACATTGACGACCCCGTACACCGGCTCCACCCAGTGACCGATCTCCCGGGAAAGCTGGAATGTTCGCGTGGTGCCGTCCCCGGTGCCAAAGCGCTGAAGCGTTACCAGGTGATCACTGCGGTCGAAGAACAGGAACTCGCCGAATTGCCCTTTGCGCTGATTAAAGAACTCAATCAGCCTCGACCACTCATCCAACCCAGGGCGCTTGCGTACGGCGTTGTAACTCAGCTGGAAAGACCACAGCGGCGCCGGGTAGTACGCCGTTGTCCGGCGTCGACCACTGGCAGCTTTCTGCACTCCGGTACTCCACTCAGGTGCTTTTTTTGAAAGCAGGGTTTGCCCGGGCAGGCGCGGCAGAACACCTTCCGCCGCCGCGCCCATATCGGGGTAACTGGCGATCCAGCGCGCCGGCCAAAAAGGTCCTAACGACATCTTGTCCCCCTAAGTTTTGATGGCGCCGTTGCGCCGCATTTTTTGCATTTCCTCAGCCAGCACCCGGGCACCACGCCGAATATCAGCGGGAGACATCCGGCCGCTGCTGTCGTGGTAGTGATAGCTGTTGCCAGAACCGCCTAACTGCCCTTCCCCATTAGCTGCCTGGCGAATGACATTGGCGTATTGCTTGGGTAGCACCATTTCCTGCTCGTGGAGTTGTGTCATGGGGTTGGTACCGGCAGGGATGTCATAGCCGCCCTCAGCCGAAGCAACGTTTTTCACCAGGCCAAATACGAACGCACCGGCGGCGACTGCCGCCGCCGCGCCCAGGACAGGGCCAATGATCGGAATGGCCGACATGGCTGCAAAGGCACCGGCCATGGCCTGCCAGGCGCTGGCAATGATGTTTTTGATCGTGGCTGCGCCCCAGATCGCTACGGACATGGCCGCACCGCCTGCCTCTGCAGCCGTTCGAGCGCCTACACCCACTACGGTCGCACCGGTTTTAGCTGTCTCACCGAACATCCAGGCCATCAACGGCTTGGTGACCATGTTCTCAACGAACGCGGTGCCGATGCTGGTGAAGATCCCGCGCAACAGGCCCTGGGTGCTCATGGTGCCGCTGATGATGCCGGTAAGCCCGCTCGACCAACTGGTACGCAAACTGTCGACCATGCCCGTCCAGTTGCTTTGCGACTCGAATGTTTGCTGCCTGCCAATCACCGCCATGCTGTTGCGGTGCGTTTGCTCCAGCGCCAGGATCTGCTGCTGGACCTGCTGCAGCGCGACCGGGTTGCGGTCAGGATCCTGCTCCAGCAGCGCCTTACGCTCGGCCAATGCCTGAGCTTCGATCGCATACCGCTGCTTTTCGAACTCGGCCTGGGCCTGCAGCAGCTGGCCTTGGGTGATCAGGTTGGCTTGCAGATCCAGCTGGGCCATCTGCTCGGCATGCGCAACATCGGTAAGCCGCGCCTGCTGATCGGCAGCCAGCTGCTGCTGTTTCATGTTGGTAATTTGCTGCTGCTTTTCGCGCTCGACTGCGACCACCTCTGCCGCAGCCTTGCGGTATTCCTGGCTGTCCTGGCCGTAGAGTTGTCGGCTGCGCTCCAGAGTCTGCTGAGCGATCTGCAGACGCGCGTCCATATTGTTGCGGTACTGCTGCGCCTGGGCCTGCAGATCGGCAAAGGCTTGGCCTTCGTCCTGTCGGCGCAACGCATTCAGTGACGCCAGGTAATTGCGCTGAACGCTCAAACGTTCGGCCGCGCTCAAATCCGTGCGCTTGAGAATGCCCTGCCAGTACTGCATTTCCTGCTGCTGGGAGAACTGCAGGAAGGTGCCCTGTTCGGCCTGCTGCTGTGCGTGAGCGACCTTCTGCGCGTCCAATGCTTCTGCCCACTCACTGACCCGTGACGTGGCCTTCGTCGGCGCACTTACCGGGTCATCCGCTTTTTTAGGGGGAGTTGTGGACTCAACTATTTTTTTCCGATGCTCGACGGCTGCAGCGTATGCCTGCTCCAGCTTGGTCAACCGGGCGACTTCAACGCCGTAAGCGGTCGGACTTGTCCTACCCTGCTGTGGTGCTTTGGTCAGTGCTGTATCGCCGGTCGCGGCCATCTCCGCCACTTTGCGTCGCTGCTCTTCAATGCGAGCGGAACGGGACCGCATACCCGCGTCGACTTCTTCCAGCTTATTGGAAACCAACTGCATGTTTTCCAGCAGCAGGCGCTCTTCGACCAGCGTGGCTTCCAGTTGGGCCTTGCCACCCCCACCGCGCGGTCCGGCAATGACTATTCCTAACATCGCTTCGTAGCGCGCGACGTTCGCCGCCACCTCATCAACGGTAAGGCCTACGCCGGTCATACCTTTCAATAGGTTGTTGAACCAACTGGCGGTTTCAGACAGACGCTTATTCAGGCTGATGAAGACAGGCTCAAGGATGGTACCGATGGTGACCTGCAGCTGGTTACTTTTGGAGTCGAGCTCGGCCTGGCTCCCAGTCAACCCATCGGCCGCTTTGGCGGCGTTGCCGACCTGAGCCTCGGTCTCTTTCATGATGCCGTTGTATTCGGCCGTGATCTTTTGCGAGTCCGACAACTTGTCACGACTGCTGCCGATGCTCTTGGCGTACTCGTCCCACATTTTGGCGACGTTTTTCGTGACACCGGCGTTATCCACCAGCACCGAGTTTTCGTTTTTCAAGCCCTCGGTGGCCGACACCACAGCTTCCGACATGCTGAGATTAGCTTGCCGGTTGAACGCTGCAGCGTCTTTTAGGCGGTTGATCACCGCCACTGCCTGGTCAACGTTGTAGCCACGGCTGAGCAGGTTTTGCAGCGCTTTGGCTGCGTCACCGACGCTGAGCAAGCCGTCGGAGGCGAGCTTGTTGGCCTCATCCATGGCCCGGCCAATACCGACACCGGCATGATTGGCCACCGCTTCCAGGCCACGATAAGCAGCCTCCTGTTGGATCGCCGCGTCCTTGCTATCGCTAACAATCTGGCCAAGCTTGAAAGCACCCAGACCAAACACACCCGCAATGCCTGCCGCCACACCACCGAGCCCCGAGCGCATGATGGTGCTGACGCCAGAAAACGCTTCATTAACGGCCGGGCCAAAACGAGCCAGGCGGGTTTGGCTGCCGACCATCTCGGTGTTGATGGCACGTAGCTCGCGGCTGAATGTCGTCCGAGCGTCACGCATGTTGCGCTCGATGCTTTCGACCGCACGATCAAAGCCTTGGGTGCCGGCAGTGAACTGATAGGCAATATTACGATCCATACCAAGACCTCAATCACAGACAAAAAAAAGACCCGCTAAGGCGAGACTATCGATGACGACCTGGCAGTTGATTCGATTTATTGGGGACCACCTCTACGGTGCCTTCACCATTAAATCCCAAATCATGATGAGCAGAACTTTGACAAAATCTAACGATAGGTAGCATTAATCAGCACCATCATTAGATTGTCAGGCAAGCATTGAATGGATTTACGAAATACAGAGACAGTCTGAGATCTACCTGAGACGTGAGTACGAAACTTTCCATTCAAACGGAGGGCGATGAATGTTCACCACCAGGCTCAAACGCATGCATTACCTAAACCTGCCTGCATTTTTTGAGGTAGCCGAAATGCCCTGTCTCGGGAGGATAGCGGCGGTGATGGATGAAGAGGTTTTAGTGGAGATTGAGCAAAATGACAAAATCGTGTTTTTGCTCAAGCACATAACCTCTATCGAATTCATCAAGCCCCCCACTCTCTCGAATTAGCTACTGACTGCTGGAAAACGCGTCCAGCGCCAGGCGTAGGTGCTCGGGCAGCTCGCTAGCCAACTCGGCAGACATTGCTGCCAGGTTGCTGGCCAGATCCGGTGCATCAGTCACTTCCTGGGTCGGTTTGTAGCCCATGTATCCAGCCACAAGGACGTGCACGGGCGGGTGGCTCCGCCAGTAGTCGGTCATATGCCCTACCATCACCATGTCCCAGTCACGTCGAAGCGTGACCGGGCTTTGCCCGGTACTGGCGATCAGGTGAGCGTAGAGTTGGCCCCAGTCGAAGGGGCCAGTGCTTCCCCCGGCGCCGACTCTGTGACCTCCAGGCCCGAGGCACTCATAACAGCATCCAACGCATCACGCATGTTGCGAAGATCCAGCAGCGAGGCCACCTCTGCGCGCTCAATGTCTGGGTAGTTACGACGCAATGCCGCGTGCGTGGCGTCGATCACCGTCGCGATACTGTCCCGGTCCATGTTGCCGGCCATCACCGCATTGATCCGCTCCAGCAGTTGCTCCAGATCCCCCAGCGCCAGAGGCGGAATGACGAGCGTTTTACCCGGAAACGGGAACGAAACACCTGGAACATTCACGACCGTCATTCGTTGGCACTCCAGTAGCACACCTCGCCGAACTCATCCGCGTAACCGGTGAATTCAAAGTCCGGAATGGTGTAGTCGTCCTGTTTGGTGGCGATCCCCAGCTTGTTGCTGACAAAGTTCGGCACGCGCACGTACACAGTCTTGCCCTTGTATTTCAGGACAAGCTCGCCCTGAAATACCGGCATATCACCCATGGGCAGGTTTTTCACCGACAGGCTTTTACCCGTCGTAACGGTGTAGCGGTAATCAATGAACACCGACTTGGCCACGTCTGCAGCGGCAAATGTATATTCACCCGTGGCAGCATCAAAGGTGTACTGCCCCGCGATCGGCGCGCTCAGTACCCGTACGTAAGGGATCGCACCGGCGCCCCGTACCCCAAGATCACCCGAGAGCGTCCCGCCCGCTGGAGGCTCCACGGTAATGGTGGCCCCTGCCGGCACCGCTGTGGGCTCCGTGGAGTGATGAACTAACACCTGGCCGGTGGTCAGGGTTTGCCCGAAAACCAATTGATTCCATTGCAGCAGGCTGATCTGTGCGGACTTGGCCTTGCCCGTCAGCTTGCCCTGGCCCCGCGCCGCGTCGACCGCAAACTGCTCGCTGCCGAACAATTCCTTGGAATCAAACGACAGGTCCACCGATGCTTCTTGCATGATGCCCAGCAGGATGGGTGTCGGCGCGGAAATGGCATTGCCATAGGCGTCCATCAGCGGAGTCGCGTAAAACAACCCGCTGCCGAATGCGATTTGCATAATGTGTTCCTCATTAAAAGGTAGGTCCGGCCGTCAGGTCGCCGGTGTTGCACAGGTAGGTGAAGCGATAACGCACCATGCAGTTGCCGGCGGTGTTGTCGCCTTCGTCCTCGATCCAGTCGATATAGAAGCGCTGCACCCGATCAGCTTCCTCAAAGGCGTCCTCTGCCATCAGGACCGCATGCACGGCCACCTTGACCACGTCAGCCACCTGATCCCAGGCAGCACCTGTGACCGTGTCCTCCCGGGCGATGATTTCCACCGTCAGCTCGAACTGGTTGCGATCCACTGCAGCGCTTTCGCGCTCACAGGTTTCTAGGTCAGGACGCAGCACGATCGCCGGCGTCATGTCCCGTCTGATCGCCTCAGTGCGACTCCGATACACCCGGTCTGTTGCCAACGTACCGGCGGCCAGAATCAGCGCCTGCGCCTTTGCGACGATGCGTTCTTGAATCGAGGGCATGAGGGTTAAACCTTGGTGAGGGAGGCCAGGCTAAAGGCGCCGTCATCGATCATCCGGCGGTCCCGGACGCGAAAATTCACGCCGCCGACGGTGATCAGTTTGGGATTGTCGATGCCCAGGCGCTCGGCCTCGGCGGTGATGACCAGGATCTCGTAGCCGGTCGACTGGCTGTTGGTGCCGCCCATGCCGTGGATTTCGTCCGGCATATCCCGCGCCGCCAGAAACGGCTGACCATCAACCATCCCGCCAACGTCGAAGTCCTCAAGGAAGCCCCTGAGATCTTCATCAAGCATCCGGGCTCACCTTGACGGGCTTGCGTCCGCCCTCACCCGCAGCGGAAAGTGCCGGCGCAGGCTCGACCACCAGCACTTCCAACTGGTGGCGAAAGCGCTGGGCCACGTCGTCAGGCAACTCGATCACGCCCCCTGCCCCGGTCAGTTTGTCATCTGGCCCGCGAAACGAGCCGGATAGCACCGTGTAGGATTTATTCGGCATTACGCTCTCCTGCGACCTTGTCCAGTTTCGTCAACCGCTGCCCCAACGCCTTGTCCGGCTCGCCGGGGATCACAATCACCTCCCCCGCTTTGAACTGAACGGGCGACACAATGATGTAGCGACCCTTCTTGTTTTCGACCGGCTCCAGGTTGTGCGCACGCGCACTGGCCTGGGCCGCATTCAGGATCAGTTCACCCCCATAAAGGGTGATCGTCTGTTCCACGCGGTATTTCGGCATATCAATGCCCTCAGTGAGGTGTCAGGCCGAAAGGCTTACGCCACCAGTTGGTTAAGAACGGCGTACTGCCAGCGCCCAAAACCCACGTTGCGCCAGGTGTCGACGCCGTACTGATGAGCATCGTTGTCGAACTCGTACTCCGAGCCCTCGGCCTTGGCTTTCATGGCTACGTCGGTTTCCTGTTGGCGGATGAATGCTTTCAAACGACCGTCCGTGCGGAAGGTCACGAACTTGTCCTGCCAGGCGTTGAGGCGCACGTTGCCCACCACGCGAACCACCACGTTGTCCGGCATGACAATCTCATTGATGTTGGTGCCACGCGGCACGCTCAGGGCAGACTGCGCAACGCTGAGCAAGGGGTACGGCACCATCACCAGGAATTCGCGAGCCAGTTCGTTGATGGGCTCGCCCTGATCATCCTTCAGGCTGGTCAGTTGGGTGATCGACCTGGCAACCGCCTGCTGGAACACCTCGACACTTGGCCGTTCCGGCGTGCCACGTAAGTCTGCCGTTAGCTCCGAAAGCTTGGTGGTGATCTTGTTGGACTGCACCCCGCTCTGGCCTTCTTCGTGATCGGTATCGAAAAAGTACTGGCCGTCGTAGCAGGTCTGGCTTTCACCGTTGAGCAGCAGCACCGACAGCAGTCGCGCCCAGTGCGCGTTGGTGCGGTCGGCCAGCTCGCCCAGGCGGATGCGCAACTGTCCGGTTTTATCGCGGCGCAGCTCGGTGACCAGCACTTCGAGGGTGGCCTCAAAATGCAGGTTTTCGATTTCGAGATCAGCGCTGATAAAGCCCTTGGCGTGGCGACCTCCAATCCACTCACGCAAGGTCGGCACCATGCCGATCCACGGATAGGTTTCTTTGGCCTGGTCGGAGTCGAACAGATTGGACACGGCGTCGATCCAGTTCGACCCCACATTCTGCTCGAGCAGTTCGTAAAACATGCCGATGATGGCACGGCTGGAAAGTACTTCAGCACCCATGGGTGATTCTCCTGAAGAAGGATACGGTCAGAGAAAAGTTTGAAAAAACGGGTTGAGTGATGCGTCAGGCCGCTACGGGGATGGCCTGGGCGGTGAACTTGACGATGCCGACGCCGGTGCGCACGAAACGGTGAACATGCCCGATCAGGCTGTTACCAGCGGCGGTGAGCAGAAACGTGCCGCTGTCGCTGGCATACACCGGCTTACCGATGTCGGTGATCGCTAGCGCAGTGACGGGCAGTTCAACTTTGCCCTTTTCGCGAAGACGCACGCGCGCTGCTGCAGCGGCACCGATTCGATTGTCGACGCCGCGATCGGCGAAGCCCACGAACAGATCGCCTGCCGTCAGGGGACGCGCGAGTCCGTTAGCCGCAACAATGCCAACCGCCGAGCCTTCGAAAATCTGCACACCGGCCGCGACCGACAAATCGTTGATGTCCCCGATCTCATAAGCGCGGGGGGTATCGAGAGTGAGAGGCATAGGATTCTCCAAAGCCAAGAAATTTAGTTGCTTAAAGATGGTGCGGAATAACCCGGTGTTTACTTTTTCAGGACCTTGACCAGACCCCGCTCGGTGGCCTTGCGGTAGCCGTGATAGGCCTCGAAGGTGCCAAACTCGGCGCGCAGCTCCTTGTCGTTGTCCCAGGTCGCCTTGGCACGCTCCTCCAGCGGCGCCTCTGGATCCTCCTTCACAGCCTCAGGGGCTGCCGGTGGCGTCAGCGCGTTGGGCACCGGCGCAGGCGCCTGGGCACGAATGTCAGCCAGGGCACCAGCACGTTTGGTTTTTTCGGCGCCGATAACCTGCGCCGCCGCTTCGGCACCAGTGGTTTTGCCGTCGAACTTGAGCGTGGCAATCAGCTCTTCGTGTCCGGGCAGTGCGGCGGCTTCCACCGCCTGGATGCGCTCGCACTCAGCGCGGGCACCGGCAGCGACACCAGCGGCGTGTGCGTCATGTTCCAGGCTGGCCAGCAGCTCGGCATGATTCGCCGCCAGGTATTCGCGGTTGATAACGGGTTTTTCTGCAGTTGGAGCGGGTGCGTTACTGCTGGTAGTAGTGGACATAGGTCTTTCTCCAGAAGAACTGCTGTTGAACTCAGCGATTAGTTGTTCAAGGGTGGATTCACGGTCGGCCATGCCCAATGCCACGGCATCGGAGCCAATCCGCATATCGCCCTGGCCGAAGTCGGCCAAAACGGTTTCAACACTGAGGCCACGGTAATTGGCGACGTCCTCGACAAAGATGTCAGTCAGCCGGTCGACATGAGCCTGGGCCACAGCACGTCCTGATTCAGTGCTGAAGTCAGGGCGCTTTTTCGGGCTCTGGCTGCTGACGATCTCAAAACTGCCGTCGTCGTCGCTTTTGCGCACCGTCAGCACCGTGCCGATGGAGCCCACGGCGCCGGTGCGGCTCATGACGATTTCATGGGCTGCTGCAGCTATCCAGTAGCCAGCGCTGGCCGCGTTACCGGACACATACGCAACCACCCGCTTGGGCGAGGCGCGGATCATCTGGCCGAATTCAGCGATCCCGCTGGCAATCCCACCCGGCGTGTCCATCACCAGGATGATGGTGTCGGTGCGCGGATCGTCGACGGCGGTGGTGAACTCCTTGGCCAGCACATCCAGCGACGTCGCACCGGACAGCGCCGTAAACAAGTTGGCGTAGCGGAACACCGGGCCGGTGACGGGCAGCAATGCCACATTGCCACGCTGGGTCACCGCGCGGCTGTTCTGCAAGGGTTTGCCCTGCCTGGCCTCCAAGGCTTCCGGGCCTTCATGCTCCCGACGGGCAATAGCGGTGATGGTCTGCAGCATGTCCGGGGTGATGGCCCAGGGCTCGCGTGATACCAGGTCGAACGCCGTCACCCGGTGCACGGGAGGTGCATCGGTTGGGTTGTCGCTCATAGTCAGGTCCGTTCAGGAAGATCAGGATTGGCCGCAGGCTCATCCTCGGGGCGAGCCATTGGTGACACGGATAGGCCGTCATCGCGCCTACGCTTCACTTCAAGCGCACGCTGTTCGTGGTTCTCTTCCCAGTCGCTGCCGTCGTAAAGCATGGATTCCTTGGCGAGCGTGCTGACGCCAATATCGATGCGCTTTTCGGCGGCATTGATGTCTTTGAGCGGATCAACGGTGCCGGGACCATCACCCACCCATAGCGACCCGCTGTACGCATAACGCAGCAACGGGTGGTCGAAAAACCCGGGAGCCTCGATGTCTCCCTGTGCCACGGCCTCTTCAAGCCAATGCTCGTACACGGGCTGGCAGAAATGTTGGCCCAGGAAATCACGGCAACCGCGAACGAACTGCCAAGCCTCCATCACCGCAGCACGTGCGGCGGTGTAACTGGCGGTAAAGTGCTTGATCAGTACCTCGTAAGGCAGCTCCAGGGCCATGCCGATCTGTCGAAGCATGGCGAGTACGAACGGATCGAATGCCATGTTCGGGCGACCGGGTGATGCGGTATCGATCGACGCACCGTCGTCCAGCTCGGCGACAATGCCGCCACTGAGTGAGCCATCCCAACCGCCCTGGTCTCTCCCGGCGGGTTTATCGCCACCTACCGGTGTGTTGCCAGTAACGGCCGATGCCAGAGGGCTCAGATTGCCGCTCTGCCCTGGCTTGATGAACACGGCGAAGAACGCAGACACCACCGCCGCTTCCAGCTCGGCATCGGTGTAGCGATCCAACTGTTTGAGCTTCTCGATCACCGGCGCCAAGTACGGCACACCGCGTGGCTGGCCCACCCGACGACGCCGGTACACATGCAGCAGCACGCGACCGCCACGTTCATTGAAGAACGGACGGTCATCCCAAACGCGCTCTTTGACGCCGAGTGCCCCGGGGTGACTGCGCAAAATGTGAGCTTTGATCGGTGCACCATCGGCGTCACGCTCAATGCCGGCGGTGAGGGCTTCCGTGTCGGCCTTGTTACTAGGGTTACAAACCCGGTCAGCCTCAATCAGCTGGATGCACGCCGAGTAATGCTGGCCGGGTTGTTCTTTGTGAGTCAGCAATGTAAAGACGTCACCGCTGCTCAGCACAGATCGCCAAGTCAGATCCTGCAGGCCATAGAAATTCTGCTCGCGGGTGATGTCGCAGCTGGTGGTTTCCGCCCAGGACTTGAACAGCGATTCGGTTTTGCGCTGCCACTCCCTGGCCTGGCCTTCGTCCCAGCCCAAAATCGAGCGATTGACCACTGACTTAAGCGCCAGGCCGGTGCCGACCGTTTTAGTCGTCACCGTATTGATCGCACCACCACCGATGGGGTTGTTGCGCTCAAGGTCTCGGCAGCGTTCGCGAAGCGTGGGCAAGTCGGGCAGCAGATCTGCTGCCGCACTGCCTGCCGTCGGGGTCCAGGCGCTCAACGTGCGCTTGGACTTCGACGCGCCGCTGTAACCACCCAAGGCGGTCATGGTCAACCGGGCGTGCATGCGCTTGGCGCCGCGCTCGGGGCTGAGCCAGGTGATGGCTTTATCCAGTAGCGTCGGCTCTGGCACTTTCGGTGCGCGGCTCATCGCGGCGTAATCCCACGCAGGACGATCCCCCGAGTACGACCGCTCTCCAGGCGATCAATTTGCTGTTGCCAGTAGTCGATCGTCTTGGTGATTTCGGCAAGGTCGGCGTATTCCAGTTGCCGGGTGCCGATGCGATAGCTCTGCTTTTGGCTGACCTTCATGCTCGCATCGAGCCAGGCTTGCAGCTGGCCCTGCGCTTGTTCCAGGGTGATAGCCATGAATTAATTCCTGCGTTGAGAGAGCACGCGCATTGCACTACGGCGCCCAGAAACAACTCTCCCGCCAGAGGGCGGGAGATTGGGTGGTTCGACTGGTGTCGGTTCCGAGCTAGTCCCGTCCGTTTCGGGAACGGGTTCAGCCTCGGATTGATCCGGCTCGGGTGGGTCAAACAACGCACCCTGACGGATCTGTGCATCGAGCCCTGCCCAGTCTTGCTCCCGCATCAAATGCGTTTTCAGGGAACGGGCCGCGTGCAACGCATACGTCTCGCAGTCGGTACCTTCGTTCGGTTGACCGGCCTTTTTCTGCCAGACCTTGCGGTAGTGGTGTCGCCGGCTGGGCGCCTTCACTTCGGCGGTGATTTGCCGGAAATAATCCGGGCGCACCGTTTTGTAAAAGTGCATCCGACCAGGGCCATCACCGGTCAATGGCAGACGGCCCTCAATCCACAGATCCTTGGCCCGCGAGGTACCGACAATGTAAGGGCGCAGACCGTACTTCGAGGCCTTTTGCTCTTTGTCAGTGTCGACGCCTTGCCGAGGCGCGCTGAAGATTTCCCGGCGCTCATCGTCGCGGGTGTTGCCACGTTCGCTCGCGCCTTTGATCGCCATCACGCCGTTGCGCTGATGCTTACGGCAAAACGCATACGCCGCGTCCTGGGTGATGGTGCCGTCCGAGGTATCCAGCGAAGTTGCCAGCACCCTCAGCTTGGCGCCGCAGGCGTGTGGGATCGGCGCAAACAGCAACTTTTCCAGGTCCAGCCAGACGCCTTGGTCAGGCAGCACCACCTCGCCGTAGATCTCGCCCCAGTAGATCAGCCAGGATTCCTCGCCTCGGCCCCAGGCCCGCATCACCACCGCCAGGCGATCGTGCTGCACGTCGACACCGGCGGTGATCACCAGGCCCCCCATGGGCACAAACATTTCCGGGTAGTCCTCCGCTCGCTCAGCCAGTTTATCGGCCTCGGGCAGATCGGATTTGTACTCGTAGGCACGGCCCTGTTTTTGGTTGACGAACTTGATCAGCAACGACAGGTTGCCAATCGATGCCTGGTGTTCGGCGTTGAGTTTCTCCCGCACGATGTCGGCCAAGCTGGTACCTGGCAGGCATGCGTATAGTTCGTTCAGCTCAATGAATCCGGCACGACCAGCAAAGGGTTTAGTCGGTACCCAGCCGCAATAAGGGTCGCCGGCGGCGATGGCGTTGTACACCGTATTGCGGATGTTCTCTTTGCGCTGGTAGTCGTCCCAGCAACTGCCACAGTGCGGGCAGGCGTAATAGGCTGTATCCGGAAGCGCTCGACCGTAGATTTCATGGGGCTGATCAAGTATTTGAGCAAGCTTTACGGCCCCTTTCCCCAGGCGCTTTAAATCCTTGACCAGATCGGCATTATCTCTAAGCCAATCATCATCACGTTTATCTAATGCCTCGAAATGGGACTGTTCGTCCTGCTCAAACCATTTGATGTGCTCGAAATCCAAGACGTGAGATTTGCCACAATCCTGGCAAATAACCGGCAGCACCCGGCAGTCAGTCTGGGCCAGACGCGCCTCGGTCTTGCTCGCTCCCTTGATCGCCGGCGTACCGCCCACCAGCATCTTGGAGCCGGGGTAGCGTTTGCCGCGCTCCTCCAGCAGGGCGATCGCATCACCCTGCCCCTTTACGTCATCGCTGGTATCGTCCGGTTCTTCCACCACCGATAAGCCCACCGACGACGTGGACTTAACGTTGCCGGGTGAGTTCGACGCTACCAGTTTGAGGAACCCGCCCGGGAAGGTCTTATGGTCCCAACGGTTCCCCGAGGTGCGGCTTACATCGACCGGCATCAATTTGGCCACCTCAGTGTTCGCCGTCACGCCGAACTTGAGCTTTTCATCGTGGAAGTTTTTGCCGTCTTTTTCCTTGGCAAACAGGATCATGATCGGGCGCGGCAGGTGATGGATGAACTTGAACAGGTAACCGATCAAGAACCACGTCCAGCCGATCTGCGCCGCCTTCATCAGGTCGACCTCGCTCACCCGGGGATCATCCAGGGCAGCGGCAACGCCGAGGAAGTAAGGCGTGTAGTGGAAATCGTACAGGCCGTGCAGCACGCCGCTTTCAGCGGGCAGGTAAAACTCGGTGCTCAGGTAGTGCGCGGTCGGGATGTCACGCGGCGGGTTGAATTCCCCCGCCGCTGCCAACAAGCTTCGCGCCAAGTTTTCGCGCGTAGCCTGCAATTCGCTCGGTTGTAGGTCCAGCAATTTTGGCCACCACTGATCGATCAACCGTGACTTTTTGCACGCTCTCGATTTCCTGAATGATGCGTTCAAGGCCGCCCAGGTATTCCCGGTTTGCGAAACTGGCCCAGTCGATAAGCACCCGATCAGCCTCGCCAGCCGGAATCAATGAACGCAGTTTTTCGTGATACAGCAGGCGACCGTTAGCGGCCTTGACTCGACCTTCATCGATCCGCACAGCGTTAAGTTCTTCCAACTGGCTGCCTCCGCGCCCAGCGGCTTTTGCGCGCAAGTCGCGGATGTAAGCAATCCGGATTTCATCTAGGCAGGCTGTCTGCCAATCGCTTATGCCGATTCCCTTCAGCACGTCGCGGGCGTTTCGCTCGCTCATGTCCAGGTGATCAGCAATTTCACGCTGTGTAGGCATGCTCATCTCCAAGGTCGGGACTAGGAAGCGGAACCCCCTATGTCGGGTTGAATCTGCAAAAAAGTCGGGGTTCGAATTACCCCGATGGCCCCGCTGCCTGGAAGGACCCATTGATTTTGGGTCGCAGGTCGGCCTGTCAAGCCAAAACCCCGACAACTCATTGAAAAATCAACGTTTTTTGAGAAAAAATGCTCCGAACCGACAAGAGGTCAACCTCGCTCCATCTCCCGTGCCAGGGCACGTCGAAAGAGCGGCTCGAACTCGGCCTCGGCCACTCGATTGGCGACACCGTAGAAGTCAAAGCGCCGGCGATACGTCGGGCGTTTGACGAAGATCAGGATGGGCCGTGCCCCGTTGCCGATACGCTCCCAGATACCCAAAGGGCCGGTGCCGTTGCCAGGCCGACCCACGAAATAGTCCGGTGCATTGCGGTTGCGGCGTCGGCTGCGCTTAGTGCGGTTGGCCATGAAGCCCGACACCCGCTCAGCTGCTCCGAGTGCGGACAGGATCTGCACGATCTGGCCGCGACTGATGTTGCCATTGCCATCCATCCTGGCGCGCCGACCAGGGACGGCGTACATGTCCGCTGGCATCAAGCCGTAGTGGATCAGCGCTTTCTCAAATCGCTTATGTGGTCGGTTGCCACCGTCAATGTGCACCGGCAAGTACTTGGACGCGGGCACACCTGAGCTTGCTTCGTCCTTGATCCACACACGGGCAAACAGGCGGCTGGTCGTGGCACTGCGCTTGAAGACCGAGTTGAGCGTCCAGCGCGTGGGCCGATCAAATACCCGCTCCAGCTCGGCCTTCTCTGCCGCCTGTACGCGTTCAGCGGTGAAGGTCAGCGCTTTGGCAGCGGCTATTGGCACCTTCGACTTGCTGAGCCCACGCATCTCCCTAACGATCTTGTCGATGTTGTCACGCATCTCAAGTCGCATCATGGTCATTGCCCCCTGGATGCTTATGGTCCAGCTTCACCGTTGGCTTGCGCTTCACGCAGACCAAGGCGCTTGGCCGCCCAGCGCTCGTACAGCCCGATCGCAACGTCTGCCCCTGCCATCGCCGTGAGGCATCCCAGCGCACCGGACGTCCAGATCGACATGCCTGCCGCATACAGCAGCATGATCGCCGATACCCCGCACACCACGCAGGCGCCGGACCGAAGGGCCAATCGTCGGATCAATGCCCAACCACGCGTCCCTTCCTTGTCCGCTCGCCACATCTCGCCCGACACACCGCCCACCAGGGCCAGGACGATCACTAACCAGATCGGCATTTCTGCCAGCGCTTGCTGTTCGTTCGTCATTGGCCTACTCCGTAAACGAAAAAGCCCTGCACTAGGCAGGGCTCAAAAACGTTGTTGTCTAGTGGATGGGTAGTTCACTGCTACGCGAACTCAACCTTCTACTTCTGTCGAGATAGTTATATCCCGCATTGGTGACGCGCTGGATACGTATATCCGGAGCGTCCCCTTCAACATTGATACAACCCAAATCTACAAGCAGCTCGATATGGCCATCCACGACTACATCGGACCAATGGACACACTCGGCGCTGGAGAATTTGCTGCGAATATCCTTCGCCGATAAATTGAGCTTCCAGTCATCGGAGTCCTTGATGCAGACGTCTAAGATTTTCACCAACAGCTTCTGATCTCGTTCCATTTCTCAGTTCCAAAATTGGCTGTACGAAGTAGTACGTCTGAGGAGAAATGAAAAAAACCGGCGCAAAGGCCGGTTTTTTGGTGAGGTCGCTGTTTGCGTACCTCTTTGAACATGACTGATTTATACCCCTCCAGTCCGGTGGCAGCAAGAGCTCAGCGCTGCCACCCTGCAATCAACGGTAATCAACGGCAATACACAGGCAATCAACGGACATATAACGTTACTGGCTCTAGCGCCGCAGGCATGGACCCTCTTGTCCCACTGTTTTCAAGAGAGGCGCGACGTCTGAAACACCGATGAATCAAAGCGGCGCCCCTCCGTCCTACTATTTATTACTTTTTCCATGTAAAGGGAGAATTAATAAACGCTGCGCGTACGCGCGCGCGTATGTGGGTGTATGCGTCACATGCGGGAAAGATGCAAAAAAGGTGGGACGGTGGGCCATCATCAATTAACACGCGGCGCGCAGATGACCCACCCGCCAAAACACTGGCAGGCCGTACAGGGACGCGCCGCACCATCAAGCTACGCGCTCCAGCAGCATGCCTGCGATCTCCAGATGTGCCGAATGCAAGCGCGCATAGAACTGCGTTCGACCACACCCGCAGTGCGCCCATTTCTGGCGTTCTACGCTTTCACGGTTCAGGTAATGCTCTTGCACCACTTGGGCCAGATGCCAGGACAGACGCTTGTTTACGATCACCTCAATGTCTGCACTCCATGGCAGCAGCATCTTCGAACCGCCGCGTGTGCCTCGAATCAATTCCCCCCGGCAATCGATCAATTGACCCAACATACTGCTGGCAGACCCGTCAGGGCCACCGCCACCGTGCATGTCGAGCGCCCACAATTTCAACATCTCATCCATTTCCGGGATCAAAATGCGGTCTCCTGCCTGGGCACCGCCGACCCTCGCTTCCACTCCGGCGGTTTCACATACTCATAGCTGCGCACACCACGCACACAGTTACCCTTGCGCCGGCGGGGCCAATTCATCCGATGCATAATCTTGCCGATGCGCATTTGCTCGGGTCTACCCCAGTGGCTTGGATCGATGTTAAGCGCATGCTCAAGCAAGTGCGCGCCCGTCACCGTATCGCCAATATGCTTGTCGGCCAGATAGCCGACCACCAGGTCTTCCCACATATCTGCCTGATAACGCTGATCCTGCTCAGCTGCGAAAACATCAGCCTCATCGCGCTCCACCCACCAGATGTCACCTGCGCGAAAACAGGCTAACGCTTCGGCCCAGAGTTGATCACGGTCGGCTCGCAGTCCCTCTAGATCAACTTTGGTACACATTACCGGCCAGTAACGGCGGTTGCCCGTATCGTCCTTCAGGTACTCATCCTGGTTGGTCGTGCCGATAAAAACGCTCTGCCGGGGAACATCCAGCATCCGCCGGCCATAGCTCTCGCGGTAGGTATCGATGGGCGATGAGACGAATTGCTTGGCCTTGGTCGACTCTGCCTTGTTCAGTGAGTCCAGCTCGGCCATCTCCACAATCCACTTGCCCCGGATCGCCTGATAGGCGTCTTTGCTGCTCAGATCAAATGACGTATCCATGAACCACTCGCCGCCCAATACCCGCGCAGCCGTGGATTTCCCCTCGCCCTGCAAGCCTTCCAAAATCAACATTGAGTCAGCCTTGCAGCCAGGTCGACACACGCGTGCCACCGCAGAAATCAGCCATCGCTTGCCCACCTTGCGGGTGTACGAACTATCCATAACACCCAACCGATCCTGCAACCAACGCTCAAGGCGTCGCACGCCATCCCACTCAAGGCTATCTAGATACTCTCGCACCGGGTGGTAGGAGTTGTCATTCGCCACCGCACTGACAGCCTCAACAACGTGGGCAGTTTTCACCCGTAGCCCGTAAACATCAGCAAGCCACAGCGCCACCCTGATGTCGTCAAGATCGGTCCAGTCCCCCTTACCACCGCCATACGGAGGTGTACGCAGCTTGCGCGTCTTCGAACTGAACGAATCCCAGGCGATTACGCCGGCCCAGCGTTTATCGTTACCCAGAATCAATGCCACGTTGAATGGGTGTACGATCAATCCTCCTTTTTCAGAATACTGCAGCTTCTCACGCCACCCCTCATCGGTAGAGGGTCGAACCACCGCCAACACCTGGCGGCGCACCGTGTCCATGCCCTCAGCACAGTGCAAGTCGTTAAAATCCGTCCAGCAGTCTTCCCGGTCGTTGTCGAATACCGGCATAACCACCTGCCCACCGACCACAACCGACGCATTGCCAGCCTTGATTACCCCCGCGTTATACGGGTGCCCATTCACTACAGTCTTCCAATCATCATCTGCGCAAAACACCAACTGCCGGCCGGGATACTTTGTGCGCATGGCTTGTGCCACCGGCAGCAAGTTGCCGGCATCAAAGCAAATGCACACCGTCAGTGAGGTCGCCATGTGCAGGCTGGCGCCTGTCGCGTATCCCTCTGCGATCAAAATCACGTCGCCCGGCTCTGGCTCGGGGCCGATCAGATGAAACGCGCCTTCTTTAGCCAAACCGTACGGCCAGTAGGTTTTGTTCCTGCCCGTAGCAGCCTGCTTTTCCGGGTACAGCACTTGTAGCCCGACAATATCGCCCTTCACATTGCGCATCGGCACGAAAGCCGTACCGCTCTTTGCCTTGTAACGCAGACCGATGCCGACTACCCGCTTGGCATCCAAGTAACGCGAACCGCCCTTTTCAGATAGGTGCTTCCACATACCAGCAGCGCGCCGGGCTGCAGTGCGGTGCTTTCGGTCCTCAGCCAGGGCGGCCTTGCGCTGGCCTTCCTCAGCCCTGGCGCGCATCACCGCTCGATCTTCAGCGCTCAGCCGCCCGCCCTTTGGCTTGATCTTCTGCCAACTGCCCTTTTCACCCTGACGCCAGTCGCCAAAAGCGCCGCAATACAGTGTTTTGCCGTCACCAGTCAGATGCTCATAGATCACATACCAACCCGTTTTCTCCGGGGCCTTATCACCGTCGCACTCGCAACGCGTTCGCTTACCAATCACCAATGGGGTTTCTGGTTTAAGCCCGTAGTCCTGCAACTGGGCCAACACATCATCGAGTAGTTCGTGATTGGTCATGCCCGTACCCCACGCCGGTCTGCCAGCTCCTGGCAGTCAGTGCAACGCGTACAGCCGCGATCAAGCATTGCCAATCGCCGAGCCTCTAGGATGAAATCCCCGCAGTCCACGCACTCGAGCGTACATTGGCCTGGATTGGCACTAGGACGCGCGGCCATCGCCACTGCAAGATTAAGAGCAATGACGTTATCAGCAACATCTGCGTTGTCAGACATAGGTCAGATCCTCCGCATGCATCTTGCGGAGCACTGCGCGCAACTTGAACACCGCCTGCACCATCCGCTCGGCCAGCAGTTCAAACTCAGCCAGTTCGTCATCGTCCAATTTGTCATCGGACAATGAGGTCGATACATGCGTGGCTAACTCCCCCTCACGAGAAAGCAACTCGCCAATGCCTGCCATTAGCGACTGCGCCGTGTCGGTGTCGCTCAACTCGGAAACGTCGATTCCCACCCAACCGATGGGATGCAGCAACGCGTCTACGATGCGCGGATCGCGCGTGGCACCCAGCACCAATTCAAGATCGCCAATGTTAGGCGTGTGGCTGGTGTTGGTCAGGCTCAGCTTATGATTGAGGGTGGTGGCGTTGCCGCCGTCGATAGCGGCAATGGCAGTGGCTCCGCCTGGATAATCACGTGCGGCGTGGAGCAAAGCTTGCGGTAGAGTCAACAGCGAACGCCGTGCGCGCTCAATGGAATTGAACTGTTTACGGTTCATGGCAAAACTCCAAAAACTCTGCCAGTGACCGCCGCATGCCTGTTTGGTACAGTTGCGCCGTGGTCACTCACAGGTGGTCGCATGCAGCCGGTTGCTCTGTGGTAGAAAACCCGGCTGCACCCCAATGGCAAGGCACACGCTCCGCATGTGCCCTGTCGTTACAGCCTGCAGACCGTGGTGGGTTAGCAGGCAACCCAGGGCATCCGTGCCTTGGGGGGTGGTGGAACGGCGCGTTGTATTGGTTTGCTCCGCGCCGCTCTGCCTTTTACTTCGTTAAGCAGCCTGCTGGCTTGACGCTTTATCTGTCGCCCTGAGCTTTCCATCTGTAAGCACTTGAACCTGATACTGGCGTGACTGCGGCGGCTCACAGCCCCATTGCGATACTGCAGCGGGGGAGACTTTCAGAGCCGCAGCCACTTTAGATTTCCCTCCGAAGAAGGCGATTACTTCTGTCGTGAGCATGGTGCTCTCCTGTTTTCCTGCCCAATACAGTAAGTACACTTAACTTATTTGGCAAGCAAATGAAGGACTCCAAACAAAGTAAGCCTTAAGCTAGCTTAATGAATACTCCAGCAGAAAGAATCGCATACGCCATTTCCAAGTGCGGAAAGAAAGCCAGCGTCTTGGCGATAGAGTCCAACCTGAGTGCTGCCAGAATTAGCCAGTTAGCGCAGGGAGACGGGAGCCTCAAGGCTGAAAATCTTTTCCTATTCGCACGCGCTACCGGGTTCTCAGCCCAGTGGCTTGCCGAAGGCATAGGGGACAAATATGACGCCGGTGCCCTCGAGGAGGGCCATGTGCTGATTCCCCAATTCACCGCCAAGGCGGGTGCAGGCCCGGGCCACACCAACCACCACATAGAAGACCTCGGCGGCCTAATGTTTAGGAGAGACTGGCTTACCCGAATGGGCTTGAAGGAAAAGAACCTCAAGGTCATCTACAGCACAGGAATGAGCATGTTCCCGACCATTGCTGATGATGATGTGCTGCTGATTGACGAAGGCCAGCGCGAGCCGTTGAACGGCAGAATCTATGCAATTCAGCGCCCAGACGGAGACATCAGCATCAAGCGCCTAGTCCACACGCTCACCAACGGTTGGATAATTCGAAGCGACAACGAGGACAAACGCGCTTATCCGGATGAGAGCGCTACTGATACAAGCATTGGTCATCTACTCATCATCGGACGGGCCGTATGGCATGCTGGAGCCCTCTAGCTGTAGATCTCTTAACAAAATATATTAAGCTTTCTTGACTTAAAAAGTTAAGAGAACTTTAATTGCCTCACTCTCCCACCACAGAGCGAGGCAATTCCCATGCAAACCGCAACGTTGCACGTCCTACCAACGTGCCCAGAAAGCCGCGTTTTCGAGGTGCGCCGCCTAGCCATAATCCACGGCTGCGCCTTCGCCCCTACCAAACGCAAATCAACTACCAGCCCAACGCCAACCCCCTTCAATCCTGACGATGGAGGGCGTGCAGCATGAGTAGACTATCTCTCAACGCCAGCGCCTACATCCGTCTACAGGCCCAGGTAAACCTTAGCGGCACCTTCAATCACACCCTGCATTCGTGTGATGGCTGCCAATCCGTAGCGGCTCAGGTTGAGATCGAACAATGCACCGCCGGCATCACGGTGATGGTGCGCATCTGCGGGACGCGCAATACATCAGTCACTCTCGATAAGCACCGCAAAAACAACGCCACGCGCGTTGCGAGCTTTATCGAAGGTATCGCCAATGGCCGCAGCCCCACCGGTGTGCCCGACGTAGATGAGCATGAAGCTGTCAGCGATATAGAGGCCACTCTACGTCTGGCTATCCGGCGTGGGCGCGGCATCTACCACCTGATCGCCGACGAACTGGAGCCTTCTCTAAAGATACAGCGCAACCCACGCGGCGGTTTTATCGCCGTGATCGAAATAGACGACGACGCAGGCTGCCTACTCACCCTGCCCGCCGACAACCAGCGCGCTTACGCAATCTTGGTTGAAAACCTTAATCAATTCCTGCAGGGCTACCGCAACAGCCTCGCGGCCGCCGCGTGAGGTGCCTACATGAGCATATCCCTCAAACGCGCAGCCCAACGCCTTGGTCTGGGTCACCGCGAATTGATGAAACGCATGCGCGACAAAGGTTTGCTAGATAAAAAAAACCTGCCAGCTAACCCAGCCGCAACCAAAGACTTTTTGGTCACCCGCGAGAGCCGCTGGTTTCACGAGGAATACGGGATGCAATACCAACGTACCACTCGTGTGACTGAGATCGGCATCTCCTGGCTAGCCAACCAGATCGGTATTGAATGCCCAGCACCACCCGCCGTGCCTGACCCGCGAGAAGTCGCGTAATGAGACAGCCCGAAGCATGGCCGCGCCAGTACGCCCGCCAGATCACGGCGATGCGAACTCGCGAGGAACGCATCGCCGCGCTGGCAGAGGTACCGGAGCACCTACGCGATCTTGTGCGCACCCACGTTGAGATCGCCTGGAACCACCCCCGAGGGAATACACATGGATCGCAAACTGATTGACACCTTACTGATCGAGCTGCTGAACCTGCCCGAAGAACGCCGTACCCCTGAGAAAATTCTGGCCAACCTGACATTAGCCGCGACCGCCGCCGGTGTTTCCCTCCCCATCACTGGCGCACCGCTGCAAATCGAGCACCTGCAACTGGCGGCGGCTCTCGACCAACTCGTGATCGATCTCGGCCCCAACTACCGTGCTCGCGCCATGCTGCGCCTTGGCAGCGGCATTGAGGGCGTTGAGTTGGGGGCCGTTCTCGAACCGCTAGACAGCACCTCACCACTGCCGCGCTTCGTGGCCTTTGGCAATACAGCACGCACAGCATTGGCAGCTATCAACCGCGATATTCGAGCCAGTAACCAACCACATGCCAAAGCAGCGCCGCAACGTAGGCCCGGAAAGCTGACGCTCGGCACGCTCAAGGCCCAAGTAGATAAGGCGAACGCAGCATGACGGCCTCTGTACAGCGCGAACTGCGCCTGCCGATAGCGCCCAGAAGTCAAACCGTTGACCTGCTGTACCGAACCCTCGGGGACCTGCTCGTACCCGTCGAACAGGTACGTGAACGCTACTTCAGCAATCTCAACCAGGACAACTTCACTCGCGCACTGACAAGCGGCCGTGTAGCGCTACCCATCACCACTCTGGATACCAGCGCCAAGCGCCCCCGTTTTATCGACATCCGCCATCTGGCCATCTTCATTGATACCCAGGCTGATGCCGCAGACGAAGAACTGACAAACACTCAACCCCAGCCAGACGAGCGATGAATCTTTAACCGACACACTTCGATAACAGCTGCACCACCGCAACCGCTGCACCACCAGCCAAGCGGAACACAACAGTAGGAGCAAACCACATGACGGCATTTGAAATTCTCGCATTAATCAGCTTCGTAATTGCACTCGCCATTCTGTACTGGGTCGGGTACCGAGGCGGCTTAAGGGGCGGCTGGAGCGAAGGCTACGACGACGGCCACGCTAAGGGCTACATCCTGGGCATTGAGGAGGGCGAGTCATCGGGCGCTACTGCTCTCGAAAACGCCACACGGCGATGTGAACGCCTGGAACTGATTTTGATCAGGGAACCCCAGGACCGTCAGATCCTTCTGGCCATCGCGGGAAAACTCAAACTCGCCGCCGATTTCTTCCACGCCATCAAATCGGAAAGCCACGCAACTCAAGCACTCATTTTACGTGACCACGCGTTGAACATGGCCGACGAGTTGAATTCCTTCTATCAGGAGGATGCAGCATGAGTCGCGCTATCCCAATGCTGCGTCTGACGCCCCAAGCCGCTGGAACACTGCAACAGCAGTACACCGAGGCCATGAAGGAACTGAGCGCATTAACACGCCACAACAAAGAATTCGACCGGCAGCTGAAAGCGCTGATTGGTTACGACGCACTCCGCGAATTGCATAAAACAACTGACAACACCCTGCTGCTGGCCGATCTAGTGAAGGAGGCCGCATGAACTGGATCCTCACCCACACCGGCAAGCGTTTTGATCTGTTCGAGCCTGACGCCGACATGATCGATCCACGGGACATCTCCCACTCACTGGCACACCTCTGCCGCTTCAACGGGCATACCCGCGAGTTCTACAGCGTGGCTCAACACAGCTGCATCGTCGCCGAGCTGGTGCCGGAAGAATACAAGCTCGCAGCCTTACTCCACGACGCGCCAGAGGCGTACCTGGGCGACATGACCAAGCCACTTAAGCAGTGGATACATGCATACCAAGACTTTGAAGACTGGGTATGGCAACGCGTGTGCCAGCGCTTCGACATTGCTGCGAAGCTTCCTGCATGCGTTCACCAAGCCGACTTGATTGCGCTGGCCACCGAACGCCGCGACCTCATGCCAACCGATCCGGCTATCTGGGATTGTTTGGTCGGCATACAACCCATGGCTGAAATCATCCGTCCATGGCCTGCCGCTGAAGCCCGACTCACCTACCACCAGCACCTGATGGACCAACTCGCTGTCGAACATCGGAGGAAAGCGGCATGAAGAATCAACAGGAAAATACCAGCACCCTGCCCGCTTTGCTCCGAAGCACCAGTGGTGTCGACACTTCAGAAACAAACAGTCTCTGCTGCGCAGCAGCAGGCATTATTGCTCCTTCCAGCGCCACTGCCGAGGCACGTATACCCCACGAAAAGCTGCGCGGTGCAGCGGTCAGTGATGCAACGCTTACCGCTTCGGGACGCCCGCCCGCGCAGCCTGTCGTGGGGTATACGCACGCTTCGGGACATATAAGCATGGCTCAGCCGAGGGGGGCCGTATGACGGTCTTTCTTTTGCTGTACCTGTGCGCAGACGCCACCCGAACGAACTGCCAGGTATTGCCAGCTCAGCATTGGAATGGACCGGACGCGTACGAGCAGTGCATTGGCACCATTCCTGGGCTCACCAAAGCACTGACAGCCCCCAACCGAAAACGGCATCGATTCGTTTGTGAGATCCAATCCGACGGAGCACAACCTGCAGAGCACAAGCTACTGCCGTCGCGCGCTCATCAATCGTTTCGGATGTAACAGGGAGATGGTCATGAACACATCATCTGGTAACGATGGAGGTTGTATGAGCGAGTTCAAAATCGAAGATCGTTACATCGTCATCAAACGTAGCGATCTGGCCAAGCACCACCCCAAGGAGCGGGAAATACTCGGACATGCCCTCACAGCAATCGGTAAACCACTGCGCCAATACGTGGTCATCGAAAGCGACTGGCCAGAGTACCACCTGGTCTGGGCAATGCTTAAGCACCGAATGACCGGTAAACCGGTGCCCGACTTCTATCTTTGGCGCCGTGCAGATGAACTGCAGCAGCTCCTAAACGCAGCGGATGAGCGGGCGGATCTGCTGGAGCGAGATGCCGCTCGATACCGCTGGCTACGCGATCCTGAAAATCGGGACGGACTAGAGCCTGAAGACCTTCTGATTGTCGGCATTGCCGAAGGTGAAGACATCGTGTGGCTTGAGCAGTTGGATAAAGCCATTGACGCGAATCTGGAATCACTCAAGCCAACGGAGGGCGGCGGCGATGGCCTGTAAGCATGAAGATTTCAAGGCAACCGTGGGTGTTGCTCGCATCGAAAACAAAGGGCGGTTCATGGCGGAAATTAGCATCGTATGCACGCAATGCGGCGTACCGATGCAATTCATGGGTCTCGAGCCTGGACTCAACTATGACGGTGCCACTGTCAGCCTTGATGGTTTCGAGGCACGCATTGGTATTCATCCTCGCGGCGAACGACCGAATCCCCTGCAAAAGCTTGCGGGCTATTCGATCCGCAATCACAACTGAGGCATTGTCCATGACCAACAAGCAAACGAATGACGGCATGCCGAGGCGATACCGGGTCAGCATCGGCGAATGGGGTGTTTCTCGGCGTGAATCGGTATACCTGTGCTCTGACATTGATCGGATGAACACAGGCTTGTTTAAACCGGTTACGCAAACCGATTGCCGAACTGATGTCGGCGTTACGGTTGGGCTAATTGATTCGATTATCACGATGGCGAGAGTTTTGTCTGGCCGCCTCCTTGATTCCGTGGAAGTTCAGGAGGCTTTACAGGATTTCAGGGGGGATGAGGATGTGCGCGCCCTGCTAGATGTGCCTGCTGATGGCGATGCTACGGGAGACCATCAATGACTACGCACAACATCATTAGCCTCAGCGGCGGCAAAGACAGCACTGCCACCCTTCTGGTCGCCATTGCCCTAGAGGCACCCAACCTGCAGGCCGTCTTCGCGGACACCGGCAACGAGCACCAACAAACCCACGAGTACCTGAATTATCTAGAACAAGCCACACGCACAAAAATAACCCGCGTGCACGCTGATTTCACCCAACGCATTGAAGGTAAGCGACGATTCATCGAGTCGAAATGGCGAGCGCAAGGCATAGCAGAGGAGGTAGTGCTTGCAGCGTTAGATGTACTGCAGCCAACCGGCAACCCGTTCCTAGACCTGTGCATCTGGAAAGGCCGATTCCCTAGTCGCAAGGCCCAATTCTGCACCATGGAGCTTAAACGCGATCCTATGCTTGAACAGGTAGTCATGCCTTTGATGGATACCGGCGACATGATCCTGAGCTGGCAAGGTGTACGCGCAGAAGAATCGCTTAACAGGCGATATTTGCCCGAGTGTGACGAAGTGGGCGGCGGCCTATTTAACTACCGGCCGATCTTAAAGTGGGATATTCCAGCAGTGTTCGAGGCTCACCGCTACATGGGTATCAAACCGAATCCGCTTTATTCCCAGGGCCTGGCGCGCGTCGGCTGCATGCCTTGCATCAACTGCCGCAAGGATGAATTACGCGAAATTGCCCTGCGGTTCCCCGAAGCGATTGACCGGATCGATCGCTGGGAGCGAACCGTCCAGCAGGCCAGCAAACGCGGTGCTGCCACATTCTTTGCCGGATCTAACGCGAAACATCCGAAAGGCTCTATTTCAGGCATGACCGCCATTGAAGTCATGGAGATCGCAAGTATCCGCCAAGCCGTTGAATGGTCCAAAACAGCCCGAGGCGGCATCCAATATGACCTGATGATTGCTACTGACGCCTCTGCGTGCTCCAGCGCCTACGGGCTCTGCGAGTCGGCCTGGGAGCCAGTAACCTTGGAGGTAGCATGAGCGCAGCCCGTGTACTTGAGTTTGAAGACTTACAACGCGTAACCGGATACAGCCGCCGGGCAGACGTTGAAAAAGCGTTGCGCTCCCAAGGAATCCGAATTTTCAGTGGAAGAAAGGGACCCTGGACTACGGTGGATTTGATCAACCAGGCGGGCGGGCTAAAACCCGTGGATACCGAAAGCTACAGTACGGACATCGTATGAAACGTGGTCGAAAGCGCCAACACAATCCAAACATCCCAGGGCACATTGACCAGGCGGCTTTGCCGCGCTCGGTGTATTTCGACCATAGAGGCGCTGGGTGCTGGTACATCCTGTATTTCAACGAGGCCGGGCGGCGACAGCGTCAGAACCTTTGCGCGGGTAACGTGACGCTTTCAGAGCTTCACCGCCTCATCGAGGAGCGCAACGGCGTAGACCGCGACAGCCTGCAGTACCTCTGTGATGAATTCCACAAAAGCGATCAGTACAAGGGGCTCAGCCCCAAGACGCACGACGACTACGTTTACTCTCGAGACGTTCTGTTGGCGTTCCCTACCAAGCTCGGCAAGCCGCTGGGCGATTTGGCAGTGTTGAAGTTCACGCCGGCGCTGGTCCAGCGGATCATCGATAAGATCGCCCAAGAGGGCAAGCCATCGAAGGCCGCACACGCTCTGCGCTACCTGCGCCGCGTGATGCAGTGGGGGCGTAACCGTGGATTCGTGAAGGACAACCCAGCCAAGGGAATTGAGTCGCCGCAAGAACGCAAGCAGCGCAGGCTGCCAGAATCCAGCGTGATGGTGAACCTAATCAAGTTCGCCCACCAACAGGGTCAGTTGAAGCGCGGCGAGAAAGGCGCGTGCTCACCTTACCTATGGTACGTGATGGAAATTGGGTACCTGTGCCGGCTACGAGGGATCGAGACGATAACGCTCACTGACGAGAACGAACTTGCCGAAGGCGTGCTCACTAACCGCCGCAAGGGCAGCCGGGATAATATTGTCCGTTGGACGCCTCGACTGCGCGCGGCCTGGGATGCGGCTAAGGCTGTGAGGACCAGCACTTGGGAGAGAATGAAGAAGCCAGTACCGTTCCGGCCTGGACAGCGCTTTCTGATTGTTTCAGCTAGCGGTGGACCGCTGTCGAAATCTGGCCTTGATACCGCATTTCAGCGGCTGATCAGCCAGGCAATCGAAAAAAAGGTACTTACAGAAGAACAACGGTTCGGAATGCACGACTTTAAGCGCAAAGGTATTACCGACACTGTCGGCACTAGGGCAGACAAGCAACAGGCGTCTGGCCACAAAAACGAATCAATGCTGGACGTTTACGACTTGAGCGTGCCATTGGTTGATCCATCATCCCAATAGGGTTACCCACGCGCAATCGCTTCTTGCATCCTACAAAAATGAATCGCTAATTTAAAAGATAAAAGGTAGTGCCCAATCTGGCTCAGAGAGGTCAGTTTTGTTTTTTCCTGATGAGCATCGAAGGCTTTATACGGGATCGACGTCGTTCGGTCCAGAAGCGCGACACCTTCTTCATCCATCCCCTGCCCCACAGGCAAAAAAAGCATACTCGTTATCTTTTGCTCACGAATAGCTTGAACTTTGGATTGAACGACCTGGTCATCGATCCCGCTTTTTTTCAAAACTGCGGTAAAGCCGGCCAAACCTATCACTGGGGCATAGGTAATATAAACGGGCAGTTCACGCTTATTTTCCGGAGATATATCACAGCTATTTGACAAGACCAAAACCCGGCCAGACTTGATTTCACGAGTAGCAAAGTCCATAAGCGGACTATGCCCCCAGAGATCACCCTGCAATACGTCTCCAGGAAAATCGGGAGTATAGAGATTGGTCTTGTCAGAAAAATCTCTCAGAGCTCCGGCCAAGCCAATTCTCTGTTCTTCTGTAAGGTAGTAGGGTAGAAAATCCTTGTAATCAAACCGATCAATGTTCATCCAAGAATATTACCCTAACACCAGATCCCAAAAATTTTCCTCGAGGACCTCAGAAAATTCAGCACCAAGCGGCTGCAACCCACCCGAAAAGCGGGTTACAAAAGCTTGGGATGCGTCTGCAAGGTAGCGATTTCCGTCAAAAGGAAGCACGTCACCCACGTTAACGCCGATCGTAGGACTCACACCGAATTCGCGGTATTTGCCTACGACCATCGTTGAAACATTCATTCCCGCCTCGATGCTGTCCATAGCGTCTACCTTGGCTTGAGCGACCAACACGGCCGCGAGGATAAGTGCACTTGCTGCGGCACTATAGGTCGCAGGGGAGAGCTGAAGAGTGTAATTACTCATAAACAGGCTCCAAATATTCCAACGCTGCCTTTGAAAAACAATCGAACACAACCTGCTTATTCGCAGAATGTAGCCGCTCGGTACGATTTGGCAATCTTTCCAAGAAAATCTGAGGGTCCTCGGCGTTGAGGGCCATAACTGAATCTACATCAAGCACTGGACCCGACAACATTCTTCCGTCAGCCAAGTTGTACTGCGCTGCAGACCCAACCTGAATGCTGTGCAAGAGATCACCCTCTCTAGACTCCATCCTGACATGAAAATTACTCCCCGTAGGAGAGCGACCACCAAGAGCCAGATCCAAATTAAAGCAGTCACTAGCTTCAAGTGGGACGCTGTCAAGAATATCCACATACTTTATAGAGCACCTGGTCACCGACGTAACCATTTGCGTGCGCAACACTACGGCAAAAGCGGTTTGAATCGCCTCAGAAAATTTAGCCCAGCCTTGGTAAGGGAGCTTTGCAGCGACACAAAACACATGGTCTCCGAGCAAAATCCAAAAACCACCCCAGCTGATACGGCAGATTGGAGAGTGGATCAAATTAGGATCTTGGTCGCGAATTTCTTTCGGGAGAGAAATTAGCGGTAGATTTTCCATGGACTTTTCGCCCGACAGCTCACCATAAAGCATGCCTGGCCAGATCGATGCGACAGGCATATGGCTGTTGAACCGCATTTCGAACACTGCGTCAATAAGCGGCTCCTTACCCAGCTTGCTCGGCAAAGCTGCACCAGCCATCTCGTAACCCACCTGCTTATGTCCTCCCATAGCGATTCCAAACCCTTCTTCAGCGAAAAGGGGTCTAAACCCGACACCCCACATGGAGGTTTTCGCGCGCGAATTCTATAGCAGGCTGCCGACCGTGTCGATCTACCCATACGCCATAGCGCGCGAACCATTTACTTAAATATGTCTGTTGCCCGAGTGTAGGAGATTGAGCGACCGAAGGCCACATCGAAATCTGCCCTCTAGATAGGAACCTTGTTCAGCCATCGTTTCCTACTGTGTAACGGCAACGTCGCTAAAATCTTGAGCACAAAACGACGTACAATAAACCTTTTGCTATCAGCACATTGCAGGTTTACAGGTCATAACACCGTACAATCAATAGCCTTAACCTATTGTTTTTTATGGCTGGAGCAATTGACTTGTAATCAGTAGGTCCCGGGTTCGACTCCTGGTGCCGGCACCATACAAGGTTCCATAGAAAGCTTTCAAAATCTCTGGAACCCCCGAAAAACCCGCCTTCTGGCGGGTTTTTTCGTTTTGGC
>Ga0163162_10000116_pt1 | contig 70911 bp, 58 predicted proteins | sample S55metaG_FD_115310 | JGI IMG/M metagenome (GOLD analysis project Ga0163162, IMG submission 115310) | Switchgrass rhizosphere microbial communities from Kellogg Biological Station, Michigan, USA - S5-5 metaG | ecosystem: Host-associated > Plants > Roots > Rhizosphere > Soil | place: USA...
CCTGGATGAAGAAACCTATAACCGCTCAGTAGAGTTTGGCCAAAAAGTAGGGACCATGATCCTGAAAAGAGCCAATGTAGATCATTATCCACAAACGCGTGGTAAACCCAAATACCTGGGCAGTGATGACCCGGGAAAATGGCGGCCAACCCCACCGGATTATATGGATGGAGTGGAATACTGCTGGGGAGAGATGCATACTTTGCTGCTCGACTCATCAGGCATGTTCCCGCCACCGGCACCACCGGCTTACAGTGATGATAAAAACAGCGCCTTCTTTAAACAGGCAGTAGAGGCCTACGAACAAAACAAAGCATTGACCAAAGAACAGAAAACTATAGCCAGCTACTGGGATGATAACCCGTTTGTAGTGCAGCACAATGGACACATGATGTTTGCTGATAAAAAGATCACCCCCGGAGGGCACTGGATGGGAATTACATCGATCGCCTGCAAACAAAGCCATGCCGATGCAATAAAAACGGCACAAGCCTATGCACTGACCTCGGTAGCACTATTTGAATCATTCATTACCTGCTGGCAGGTGAAATATAAGTTCAGCACAGCAAGGCCGGTAACAGTGATCAATGAGAAGATCGACCATAACTGGCTGCCGCTATTGCAAACGCCACCATTCCCGGAATATACGGCAGGTCATAGCACGATCAGCGCAGCATCAGCAGTAGTGCTGACGCATGTTTTTGGTGACAACTATGCCTTCCAGGATACGAGCGATTTGAAATACATCGGCTTGCAGCGGCACTTCGATTCATTCAATAAAGCAGCTGAAGAAACAGCGATGAGCCGTTTCTATGGAGGCATCCACTTCAAGAACAGCTCGCTGATGGGAGCAGAGCAGGGCAAGAAGGTGGGCGAATACATCTGGCAAAAACTAAAACTGACTAAGTAATATTGATAACCCTATAACTAATTATGAGATTAACCAAAACTGGATTATCTATTATCTACCTGTTATCATTTGTTTTTTTGATTTCAGGAACAATACTTTTTAATGGTTGTAAAGACAATAAAAAAGATTTGGGCGATAACTTTAAGCCAACGGGCGACACGATAGCAGATGGCAAAAACCTGGTAGCCATGTATTGTGTAAAATGCCATGCTGAAGTACCGGTGGATGCTTTAAATAAAGATGTATGGAGATTCCATACACTTCCGGGTATGGCTAATTATTTGAAAGTTTCTGTTTATGGGACTTCTTACTTCAAAGGGCCAAAGGATACAGGTGGTATATCGCTTGACAACTGGCAAAGAATACAAGACTACTATCAAAAAGCAGCGCCAAAAGATTTACCTATTGCAACAGCGCCAACACCATTGTTAAATGACTGGGCAGGATTTACCGTACGCAAGCCTGCTGAAGGCAGCCTTATCAGTTATACTTCAATGGTAACAGTAGATCAGTCCACCCATAAAATATACAGCAGCGATTTATTAACAACAAAGCTGAACGAGTGGGACGAAAGTTTAAAGTCCCGCAACGTGGCTCAGCTTCCTTCTCCTGGTGTTGACATTAATTTTGTTAATGATGACAAAGGGGGCAAAGAGGCCCTTGTTACTTGTATTGGTGAGTATAAACCAATGGATTTTCCTAACGGTAAGTTGGTTAAAGTGCGCCTGAATGATAAGGCGGAGATCACTGTTCCGACTGTAATAGCTAGCGAGATCTCGCGCCCTGTACAAACAGTGGCGGGTGATTTTAATAAAGACGGCCTGGGTGACTGGGTTACTTGTTCGCAAGGGAAGAAGAAGGGTGCAGTTTATTTGCTGACTCAAAAAGCAGATCATTCTTATACTCAAAGTAGCATCATCGATAAGGCCGGCGCGGTACAGGCACGTGTTGGTGATTTTAACAATGATGGCTGGCCCGATTTAATGGTATTGTTTGGCTCGGGAGATGAAGGCCTGTGGCTGTTTTTAAATGATCAAAAAGGCGGCTTCACTTCAAAAAACCTGTTACGTTTCCCGCCGGTTTATGGATCGACCAGTTTTCAATTGATCGACATCAATCATGATGGCAAACTTGACCTGGTTTATACTTCTGGCTATAATTTCCATGATTCACGGGTATTTAAACCGTATCACGGATTATATATTTACACCAACCAGGGTGACTGGAATTTTAAACAAAGCTATTTTTACCCTATAAATGGTTGCACTAAAGCCATTGCAACCGACTTTGATGGTGACGGTGATATCGATATTGCGACCACCGCTTTTTTTGCTGATCTGAAGAATAAACCAGGAGAGGGATTTATTTACTTTGAGCAGGATAAAGCAATGAGCTTTAAGCCACATGCTATACCAGTAGGTCAGTATGGTCGCTGGATGACGATGGACACTATCAGTAAGGCAAAAGGTCGCCCTGATATCGTATTGGGCAATTATGCGGTCGGTATGTCGATCGACCCTATGCTAAGACCATTCTGGAATACTAAACTTCCATTGATCGTATTAGAAAATCATAATAAGAAATAAATAATCCGATCTGCAAAAAAAGCCTGTATGAGAAATCATACAGGCTTTTTTTGTTAACCTTCCCCCGGTGCTCGTCCACTACAACTGGTGTTTCGTCTACATATTCCGGTTATATGTCTAATGCTTTCAACTAAATAGAACTAAAAGAATAGGTTTGATGTTAATGAATCAAAGCCAGGGATATTTATTTGATCAAGCAACGGCATAATCGCCCATTGTCGTATGTGATTTAAGGGGAGCGAGGACCAGTGAGTTTTATCGACTATATTTTTAGGTATCAAAATTATTACAATCAATAAGAAAAAAGAAGCCCCCGTTTAGAGGTATTATTGCCTTTAGGTGGTTGTGCGTTGACCATTATAATCCTTAAACCAAATGCCCGCAAAATTCAGACTATCTTCAAATAAACTTTGTTTTCTGATCATATCAGCTTTTACCGGAATTATTTTTGTCACTTACAGTTGCACCGATAACTCTCCTGAAGGCAGGCTTAAACGCGATGTGGCTGACGGTAAGGAGCTTGCAAAAAAATACTGCGTCAGTTGTCACCAATTACCTGATCCTGCATTGATAGATAGTGCCAGCTGGGTGAGCGGAGTTTTACCAGCAATGGCAAAAAGGCTTAATGTGCACAATTATATGGGTCAATATTTTACCGATAAAAAATCGGTTTTAAATATTGTGGAGTGGCAAAAGATTTTTGCTTATTATCAGCATAGTGCCCCTGTTAATTTAGTGATCCCTAAACCCGCAACTGCCGCGTTAAAAGATTGGTCGGTATTTAGTTTGGTTAAGCCCGTGGAGGACACTAAGGCGCCTATCGCCATGACTACTCTTTTAACTTATAATAGCAATGATCACCAGTTTTACAGCGGCGATGCAATAGGGAATTTTTATCAATGGGATAAGAATCTAAGATCGAAATTAATCCAAAAAATGCCTACGGCAGTTACAGGAGCCATCTTCCCGGAAAAGGCAAATGAGGCTATATTAACCTGTATTGGCATGTTGCCGCCGCTGGATATTGAAAAAGGACAGGTGGTGCGGATTGACCTAAGTGCAAAAAGCAAAGTGCAGAAAGTATTTGCCGACAGTTTGCCCAGGGCGGTTCAATCCGTTGCTGCTGATTTTAATAAAGACGGTTTGATGGACTATGTAGTATGTGGCTTTGGACATGAACGCGGTGGTTTGTTTTTATTGCAGCAAATGCCCGATCATTCATTTAAGAAGACCATAATAAGGGGGATACCGGGCGGCGAACAATTAATAACCGGTGATTTTGACAACGATGGCTGGCCTGATGTAATGTGCCTATTCGCGCAGGCCGACGAAGGCATTTGGATGTTCCTGAACGACCATAAAGGAGGCTTTATCATTAAAAATGTATTGCACTTTCCAGCGGTTTATGGATCAAGTAGCTTCCAACTGGTTGACTTTAACCATGATGGTAAACCTGATATATTATATACCTGCGGAGACAATAGTGACTTCTCGAAAGTGCTTAAGCCATATCACGGCGTTTATATTTTCACCAACCAGGGCGACTGGAAATTTAAGCAAACCTATTTTTATCATATCGACGGCGCTACAAAAGCAATCGCTTCTGACTTTGATCATGACGGCGACCTGGATATAGCAACAATCGCATTCTTTGCCGATTTTAAATCTCACCCCACTGCCGGATTTACTTACCTGGAGCAAACCAAGCCTAATCAGTTTACAGTTCATGAATTACCAATCGATCAATATGGCCGCTGGCTGACGATGGAGATAGGAGATATTGACCAGGACGGCAACGAAGACATCATTCTCGGTAACTTCTCAACACATGGCCGGGGACTGCTGAATCAAAAAAACTTTAAACCCCAATGGGATCAGCATTTACCGGTGATCGTGCTGAGAAATAATAGCGCAAAAAAGTAGAATACATTTGCTTTTTATTGGGTGTCATGCTGAGGCAAAAGCCTGTCCTGAGCCTCGTCGAAGGGAAGCATGGTGGGTATGGCCTCTGCGCCATATTCTTCGACAGGCTTAGAATGACAACGCACTTTTAATGCAAATCACCTTACTTTGCATTGTCAATTATGAAAAACGCAGATGTAATTATTATAGGCGCCGGTGCAGCGGGTTTAATGGCTGCTTATGAATTATCCAAAGCAGGGAAGCAGGTGGTAATACTGGAGGCGCGTAGTCATGTTGGGGGAAGAATGCACACCCTAGACGACGACCTGCACACAGAATTGGGCGCAGAGTTTATTCATGGCGATCTGCCTGTAACCTTACAACTTCTCAAAGAAGCAAATATTGAAGCCATACCGGCATCAGGCGAAATGTGGCACAGCCGGGACGGTAAGTTCTCAAAGAATGCTGAGCAATTTGAACACTGGGATTTATTGATGGAAAAACTCAATAAGTTAGAAACAGATAGCAGCATCGGAGATTTTTTACAACAAGAATTTGGCGATGAAAAATATATGACGTTAAGAGCCTGGGTAACACGTTTTGTTTCGGGATATGATACTGCCGATCCTTTTAAAGCCAGCGCCTTTGCATTAAGGCGGGAGTGGCAAAGCGAAGACGACGATGAGCAGCACCGGGTAAAAGGCGGTTATGGGGTGATGATCAATTATCTTGTAAAGGCAAGCAAAGGGAATGGCGCTGAATTCTATCTGAACACCATTGTGAAGCACATTCACTGGACACACGGACAGGTTGAAGTAATTACATCCAATAGTGAAAGTTTTAAAGCCAGGCAGTTGATTATCGCCTTGCCATTGGGTGTTTTAAAAGCAAACGAGTCGGAGCAAGCAGCAATAGCGATTAGTCCTTCCGTTGGTATGTGTAAAAAAGCTATCGATCAGATTGGCTTTGGATCTGTGGTTAAGGTATTGTTGCAATTCAAAACTGCATTCTGGGAGGATCAATCTATAACAGGTGTTGATCTGGGCAATATGGGTTTCATCCTTTCAGGCGAAGCAATACCCACCTGGTGGACGCAGCATCCATCATCATCAACTTTACTTACCGGTTGGCTGGGTGGCCCGCCTGCTGAAAGGAAAAAGAACATGAGCAATAATGAACTGCTGGAAGAAGGTCTGCAGTCAATATCCTGCATATTTAATATCGACATAAATAAGTTGAAAAGTGACCTGGTCGCCTCGCACGTGGTTAACTGGACAACCGATCCGTTCACATTAGGCTCCTATGCTTATGATACATTGGAATCTGCCGAAGCACGAAAAGTATTAAATACACCTATAGATCATACCATTTATTTCGCCGGAGAATATTTGTATGATGGGCCAGCTATGGGCACGGTGGAAGCAGCACTCACGAGTGGAATGGAAACGGCGAGGAAGTTGATAGGTTGATTGAGTTTAGTTAAGTGGTTGATTAAGTTGAATGGTTGATTGAGTTATGGTAACTTTCAGCTTTAGTCTTTCTGCTTTCAGCTCTCATTGCCAATAATTTCCCGACAGAATGATCATGTTCAATAACTTGATGCTATTATCATAGTAGTCGTAATCCTTCAGTTTAAAATTCACCAGGTAATCCCATTCATCATTCAGCCATTGCTGATTTTTCTTATCAGTCATAGCAGAAACTGTAAACGGACCGATAAAGCTTAATGCTTCAAAATAACGGTGCTTAATATCGTTGCCGGCAAGAGTGTATCCGGCTGAGAGGTTATCGGGTTTACTTTGGGTGGTTTCGCGTACCCATTTGTTGATGCGATCATTGAATGTTTTAGCGCGCTTGTCACCGGTTAGCAGGTAATCCGTCGCAATGCGCCAGGGAACGCGGCAGGCATTATAGTTGTAATTTCCATCATACGGCGACTCAAGATAATTAGCCTGTGCAGGTTCAGCTTTTTTATTGATGTGACGAATGAAGTCAGGCACCAACCCTGCGTCCGGGCTATATGTCTCCTGCATATAGTTGAACAGTTTATAGTTATTGTCTATCACCTTTTTCCATCTTCCGTCATGCGTCGCATTTTCAAATGATTTAAAGTTCGACGGCATGAAATCAGATGTGCGGGTATCATAATAATCCTTGCTGTCATATTCAATGGCGTCACTTAATAAAATAGAGTAGGTGCGCGGATTAATCTCATAATGCATAATGGATGCGATCATCTTCCGAGCTTCCTGTAGATAATTGATCTTACCTTTGCTTCCCCATTGTTTATCGGCAAGAAGGAGGGAATAGGCAATATCCATATCGCCGTCTGTTGCAGTACTTCTATCCAGGTCGTGGCAGTTTGGGGTTTGTGCCCATGCCATTAAGTAGGGGTGATTTGCCGGATGACTTTTATAATATTGATAAAGGCCATCGTATGTTGCTTTAGCAGATTGATCTGCGCCGGCCATTAAAACAGTGATGATCATCCCATAGCCCTGACCTTCGGATACGCATTGTTTATCACCTTTTCGCTCAAACCAAACAAAATATTCACCCGGATGACAGCCAGGTTTGATATATCGTTTTCTCCACTGCTCATAAAAGTTCAGGGTCAGTTTATCTAACCGATCCTGGGAAATATGGTTGGGTTTGATACTACCTTTCGCATAAGTTACATGCTGTGGAAAGGGGCGTTTTGGAGCCTGTCCAAACAACCCTATGCTAAAACATAGAAAGACAATTACTACAAAACCTTTTAAACGCATTAGTACTGATAGTTCTTTATATCCTGTATAGCATTATACCGGGTCAGAGGCGCAATTGCCTGCATGGTACCGGTGTATTCCTGTAAAACCGTTTCGTCAGCATTCAGATCGACACCTGCGAAATACATTTTTAAGCATTCCAGGAAATTTTGAATAGCCGGAGTCTGCTTACACGTGGCGGCAAACCAGGCACGTTTGGCTACGCCGTGATGCAATGGCTTTACCACGATATTCCTGTCCTTCAAATAGGGCTCAACGATCCAGTCAGCCATTACACTAATGCCTAAGCCGGCGTTCACCATTTCGATGGTGGCGTCGGTATAATGTATACGATGTAATGTTTTGGGTCTTACATGTTGAGCCTCGATCAACGACTCAATCACCGGGGTATCCTGGTAGGATGGGTCATATAGAGGAAGAATCAGCTCCTCGTCCTGGAAATCACATATCTCTATAATGTCCTTTTGAGCTAAAGGGTGATCTTTAGAAAGCACGGCCATTAATTGATCCTCAAAAATTGGTTCGTAACGGATACGGGTATTTACCATCTGGGTACGGATGATACCGATATCCAGATCGCCATTCATTAAATATTCTAATGGACGACGGGTAGCTTCTGACAGTATCTGTATATTAATATCCGGCCAGCGCTTTTTATAATATTTAATGATTCCAGGCAGCCAATGATATGCCGTATAACACTGCATACTGATGGTCAGCTTGCCTGTTCGGCCCATTTTATAATTGGTAATATCTTCTTCGAGTGCCTTAATCTCAGCTAATATTTTTTCGGACGTACGCAGGAAACGGTATCCCTGGTCAGATAAATGTAACCTTTTCCCTTGTCTGTCGAATATCTGGACATCCAGTTCACGCTCCAATTCTCTAAGCTGATGACTCAATGCGGATTGCGTAAGATGCAGTGTTTTAGCGGCTTTGGTTAGTGTCCCCTCCTTCGAAATCGTATCAACTAACCGGAAATGATGTAATGCTATGTTCATTATTAGTATTTTTAATGATTGTAACAAAATTAATTCATTTTTTTCATATAGGACAGAATATCTAATTTTGTCGTGTCAAATTTACACGTCTATGGTCAACATGCCTTTTAAGCATTTCCTCTATGTTTTCTTAGGCTTTTTTAGCGTCATTCAGGCATACGGTCAGGAAAAAGTGTTAACGATGAAGGATGCGGAGCAATTAGCGCTCAGCAATTATGCCTCCATCAAAGCTAAAGCCAGCCAACTGAATGCTTCAAAAGCTTTCCTTAAAGAAACAAAATCCGAATACCTGCCCGATGTTAATTTATCGGCACAACAGGATTACGGAACAATCAATGGTCAAAACGGACCTTCTTATGGTTATCGCGGTTTAAGCGTAGCATCATCCGGTCCGGCATTGCCGAATCAAAATTGGAACGCCGCATTTGGCGCTCTTTATTTAGCTAACGTAAACTGGGACTTTTTCGCATTCGGTCGTGCCCGCGAAAAGGTTAAAGTACAAAAAACAATTGTCGGGCTGAATGAAAATGATCTTTCGCAGGAACAATTTCAGCACCAGGTACGCGTAGCTACTTCTTATCTTAATCTGCTGGCTGCCCAGCAATTAGCCAAGGCGCAGCAAGACAACCTCGACCGCAGCCTCGATCTGCAAAAGGTTGTTGTAGCCAGGGTAAAAAATGGTTTGAATCCCGGAGTAGATTCAGCTTTAGCAAATGCCGAAGTTTCAAATGCGCGCATTGCTTTAACCAATGCACAGCAAACGGTGCAAGATCAGAGCAATCAGCTATCGAACTATTTGGGAATTACTCCTCAGAATTTTGTATTGGATAGCGTATTTTTAACCAAAGCGCCTAACAATGTTGATCAGCAATCAACAGTTAACCTGGATAACCACCCAATCCTGAAATACTACCGAGACCGTATTGGTGTGAGCGATGAGCAGGCCAAATATCTCAAAACATTAGCTTATCCTACCTTTAGTTTTTTTGGTGTATACCAGGGCAGGGGATCTGGTTTTAACTCGGCTTATGGTGCTGATCAAAGCGCTTATACCAGCAGTTATGGTAGTGGGGTTGATCCAACACGGTATAATTACTTATTTGGGATAGGCTTTGTGTGGAATATCACCAATCCTTTCAGGGTACATTATAATGTACAGTCACAGCGATTTACTTCGGAGCAATATCAGCATGAATACAACCTGGTTAGCCAGCAATTGCGCGATCAGCAGTTACTTGCTGATACCAGGATATCTAACGCGTTGAAAAATTACCATGAGGTGCCTGTAGAAGTGAAAGCTGCGAGCGATGCTTACGTGCAGAAATACACTTTATATAAGAATGGCCTTGCAAATATAGTCGACTTTACCCAGGCGCTCTATACATTGAACCGCGCCGAGGTAGACAAAGACATTGCTTATAACAACGTGTGGCAGGCGCTATTATATAAGGCGGCGGCTACCGGCGATTTCGGGTTATTCATCAATAATTTTTAATCTAAAACAAAACACAAATAAATGGGAATGATTAAAGGCGCACTGCAAAAACCGATCACCATCCTGGTAATCGTAGCAGGCCTATTCTTTTTCGGGATAAATGCTGTCCGCACTATCAAGATCGACATCTTCCCCGATCTTAATCTACCGGTGATCTATGTGTCTCACCCTTACGGTGGTTTTACTCCTGACCAGATGGAGGCGTATTTCGGAAAACAATATGTGAACCTCTTGCTCTTCGTATCCGGTGTAAAAAACATCGAAACCAAAAATATACAGGGATTAACACTAATAAAAGTTACATTTTACGAGGGAACAAATATGGCCCAGGCCGCCGCGGAGGTGACGGCCTATACCAACAGGGCCCAGGCGGGTTTCCCGCAGGGCTCGCAGCCGCCGTTCATTCTCCGGTTTGACGCTTCGACGCTTCCTGTGGGGCAATTGGTATTAAGTAGTCCCACCCGAAGTAATAACGAATTGTTGGATTTTGCGCTGGTTTATGTGCGGTCGGCATTTACGTCTATTCCCGGATTGGTTGCCCCGGCGCCTTTTGGCGGTAACCAGCGTACGATAGTTATCAAGGTAGATCCTGCATCATTACGTGCTCACAATCTAACGCCAGATCAAATCGTTCAGGCATTGCGCGATAATAACCAGAATACGCCTGCGGGTAACGTACGTGTAGGGGATTATAACTACCTGACACCAGCCAATACAACCATTAAAAAAGTACCAGAGTTTGGCGATATACCATTGTTAAAGAATGGCGTGCAAACTGTTTTTATGCGTGATATAGCCACGGTAGAAGACGCCGCGGATATCACCAATGGTTATGCTTTGATCAATGGTAAGCGCTCGGTTTACCTCCCTATTACCAAGTCGGCTGACGCTTCTACATGGGAAGTGGTGCAGAATCTGAAGAAAGCTATTCCAAGGTTCCAGGCATTGCTTCCACCGGATGTGAAGCTGTCATTCGTGTTCGACCAATCAGTTTACGTAATTAATGCGGTAAAGAGTTTGGCAGAAGAAGGCGCCATTGGTGCGATCCTAACGGGTTTGATGGTATTGTTGTTTTTGGGTGACAGGCGTGGTGCGTTGATCGTGATCCTGACGATACCTACCTGCGTGATCTCGGGTATATTCTTCTTGTCGCTGTTCCATCAAACCATCAATATCATGACGCTGAGCGGTCTTTCGCTGGCAATTGGTATTTTGGTTGACGAATCGACGGTAACGATAGAAAATATTCACCAGCATTTTGATATGGGTAAACCCAAGGCGCTTGCTATATGGGACGCCTGTAAGGAAATTGCCTTTCCAAAATTGCTTATCCTCTTCTGTATCCTGGCGGTATTTGCTCCGGCTATCACTATGAAGGGCATACCAGGTGCATTGTTCCTGCCACTGTCATTGGCTATTGCATTCTCCATGATCACTTCTTATATGTTAGCCCAGACCTTTGTGCCTATCATGGCGAATTGGCTGATGAAGAATGAGCATGAAGATAAAAATTATGCTGCTAAACATGATGAACAAGATGGGGAAGAACAATGGAAATTAAAAGAGGAGGCTGTTAAACATACCCTGGAACATCATGGTGGCGGAAAGGTAACCCGTTTTGAACGTTTCCGGGAATGGTATATGGGTATAATGGATAAATTCCTGATGCCCAACCGGAAGCTGGTGGTTGTATTTTATGTAGTTACAGCGGTGGGTTTTGCGGGTGTATTGTTCATGATTATTGGCCGCGACGTATTGCCTAAAGTAAATTCGGGATCGTTCCAACTCCGGTTACGCGGACCGGATGGCACCAGGATGGAGCGTACGGAAGATTTTACTATCCAGACGCTGCATATCCTGGAGAAACTGGTAGGCAAAAATAATATTGAGATCACTTCGAGTATGGTGGGACAGCACCCGTCATCATTCTCAACAAATCCGATCTACCTGTTTATGGCTGGTCCGCAGGAAGCGGTAATGCAGGTGAGTTTGAATGAAAACTACAAAGTAAACCTGGACGATTTGAAGGAACGCATCAGAGCTGAGATGAAAAAAGCTTTGCCCGATGTAAAGATCTCTTTTGAGCCGATAGAGCTGACTGATAAAATTCTGAGCCAGGGATCGTCTACGCCGATAGAAGTAGCGCTTACCGGAAAGAATAAGAAACAAAACCAGCAATATGCTTTAAAGGTTGTTAAAAAGTTACAGTCTGTTCCTTACCTGCGTGATGTACAGATAGCGCAATCTTATAAATACCCGTCAATCAGTATTAATATTGACCGTGTCCGTGCGGCTGAGCTGGGGGTGAGTATTAATGATATATCGCGTACGCTGACGGCGTCTACCTCTTCATCCCGTTTTACAGAAAAGAACAACTGGATAGATGAAAGGGTAGGACTAAGCTACCTGGTACAGGTGGAAGTACCGGAATATAAAATGTCAAGCCTGAATGATATCCGGGCATTGCCTATCGTTGCCAACCAACCACGACCTGTTTTAGGCGACGTGGCTGAGATAAAGACGGACACGACAAACGGCGAGAATGACGATATAGGTGCAGTACCAACACTTTCGGTTACGGCCAACATTAATAAACAGGATTTGGGAACTGCAACCACCGACGTTAACAAAGCGCTGAAAGACTTAGGACAACCGCCCCGCGGTTTGACAGTAGAGCTACGCGGTATGGCCCAAACACTGACTGAAACGTTGGATAGCTTGCAGTCTGGTTTGATAGTGGCTATCCTGGTGATATTCCTGATGCTGGCGGCTAACTTCCAGTCGTTCAAAGTATCACTTGCCGTATTGTGTACCGTTCCGGCGGTAATAGGCGGGGCATTATTCCTGGTGAAGATAACCGGCGCTACGCTGAACCTGCAATCCTATATGGGTATGATCATGTCTGTAGGTGTATCCATTTCCAATGCGGTACTATTAGTAACCAACGCCGAAGAGTTGCGCAAACATAACGGCGACGCATTAAAATCGGCACGTGAAGCTGTAGCTTTGCGTATCAGGCCGATCTTAATGACCAGCTTGGCGATGGTGGTAGGTATGTTGCCAATGGCATCAGGCTTAGGTGAAGGTGGTGATCAAACCTCTCCACTGGGTCGCGCTGTGATAGGTGGTCTGCTGGCCTCAACATTTGCTGCGCTGATCGTATTACCGCTGGCTTTTGCCTGGATACAAGGCAACACCACTACCGAATCTGTATCGTTAGACCCTGAAGATAAAGAAAGTAAATTCTATGTCCCTTTGCATCATGAAAACCCTAAAAAATAAATCACTTATTATTCTTGCCTGTTTAGTAGCAGGTGTGGGCCTGTTTAGCTCTTGCGGCCCTAACAAAAAAGAAAAAGAAGAGCAGCAACAGACCGTTGACGCAGAGAATGCACTGGATACCCCGACTGTGGCACTGATTCCTGCGGCAAAGGGCAAACTAAGCTCAACCATTACTGTGCCGGGCGAGTTGCAGCCATTTTTGCAGGTTGACCTGTATGCCAAGATCAATAGTTATGTAAAAACACTTTTGGTTGATATAGGTTCGCAAGTACATAAGGGACAGATACTGGCCACTTTAGAGGCTCCTGAGATCAACTCACAGTTGGAAGAAGCTAAGTCAAGAATTCAGCAGAACAAAGCGGTATTATTTGCCAGCAAAGCAACTTACGACAGGCTTTATAGCACCAGCAAAACTCCGGGTACGGTATCGCTGAATGACCTTGAACAGGCTGAGGCAAAAATGCGTTCAGATTCAGCGAATGTTGAAGCGGCTAAATCGGCCTATCGCGTAATAACAGCCAACCTGGATTATTTGCAGATACGGGCTCCGTTTGATGGTGTGATCACGGTTCGTAACATCAATTTGGGTGCCTATGTTGGTCCTGCGGGAGGTAGCGGAAACTTGCCATTGTTTGTCATTGAAGATCATAAGCGTCTGCGTCTGGTTATATCTGTACCGGAAAACTATACCGGTGGTTTGCATGACGGCAGTGAGGTTACTTTTAACGTGAAAGCTTTACGGGGTGAAAAGTTTACTGCCCCGGTGAAGCGTTTGGCAGGTGCGTTGGATCAGAAATTGAGATCAGAACGTTTGGAAGTGGATGTGATCAACAAGGATAACAGGCTATTGCCCAATATGTATGCAGATGTGAGTGTTCCGATCCCGGCCAGGGATAGCGCCTACATTGTGCCAAAAACTGCCGTGGTTACATCTACTGAAAGGGTATTTGTAATCAGGATAATAAACAACCGTGCAGAATGGGTTGATGTGCAAAAAGGACTGGAATCGGGAGATAATGTCGAAGTTCATGGTGAGATTAAGGCTGGTGATCAAATTGTAAAAGCAGCATCAGAAGAAATAAGAAATGGCTCGCCTGTGAGAACCGAAGCCGGTAAAAAAGCTGCTGAGGTGACGAAGAATTAATTTCTACCTATGATATATTTCGAAGGTTCGGGTATAAGCACCCGGACCTTTTTTAATTTTAAATGTGAATGCCAATCTGCCCACTAATTTTTCTTGTCATTTCGACGAACGTGGCCAGTGGGAGAGTGAGGAGAAATCTTATACGAGCGACTCGCAGACTTTGCAAGGAGTATAAGATTTCTCCTCACCCTGTCGCTTTTCCCTAACTCGTTCGTCGAAATGACATTTTTTTAGGTTATTGAAACTTCTTAAGCAAACTTACCCCCAAATCATTTGTGCTGATAGCCGAATTAGATAACACCACTATCCCTAATTTCTTTTCAACATTAAAAGCCATAAAGCTGCTGCAACCGTAAGTTTGACCGTCGTGGAAGTAATATTGGACGCTATCAACTACGATCATATGCCAGCCTAATCCTAGTTTGATGTCCTTGTTGAAAGTTATCTGATGCGTTAATTCGATTGCTTTTGAAAGCTCAGTTTGGCTTTGGGACATATTGGCTTTCAGGTATAACAGCATATCATCCAATGTCGATCGTAATGCACCACAGGCAGCAAGTACCTGGAATGTCCACGGGGAAGTAGCTTTACCATCTTCATTATAAACAGTAACAAAGTGTTGTCGCTGAGCGATAGTTAGATGTTGTTCGGTATTTTGCATTCCAAGCGGACTACAAATTATATCCTTCACCATTTCTTCGAATGTTTTCCCGCTAACTTGCTCTAAAATGCTCCCTAGTAAACCGACTCCGAAATTTGAGTAAACATAACTCTCCCCAGGTTTACTGCCCAACTTGCAGGTTTTTAGATACTCGTAAAGGTGCTTTTTTGTATAATCTTTATAAGGATCATATGGGTCGCTGGAATGAAACTCGAAATTGTCGGGCAGACGCGATAAACCAGAAGTATGGTTACTCAACATTTCAAGGGTGATGCCTCGTAATTCCTGATTAGCGGAAACAGAATCAGGCAGATATTTGATGATGGGATCCGTTAACTTTAGCTTGCCTTCATTAGCATAGTATGCCAATAAGGTAGCGGTGAATGTTTTGGTAATAGAACCGATCTCGTAAATAGAATTTGTTTCCGGTAGCTGATTATTTCCGGAAGCAGTCTCACCATAGTTATAAGTATGAACTACGCCACTATGGATGATCCCAATGCTTAGACCGACAGTATTCCCTTTTTGGATATAATTTCTTGCTAATGAATCTACCTTTTTATCGGTAAGTGTTCGCATCAGGTTGGAGGTGTGGACGGGTTTGAGTTTATCTGCGGCTACTTCTTTATAGGGTTTGAAAAGGAGCAGATCAAGTTTATCGTCCTTATCCAACGCCAGCAATAATTGTAAGCTCCCGGAATCAAAATCCAGCTTATAAGTGCTCAGTTTATTATCCTGGAAACTCATAAGTGAGGATTGCCGGATGGGGCCAAGCGGGAAAAGCTGCTGAGTAGCTACATATTTGAATGTTTCGGCGCATAACTGCTTTTTGAAACCTTCTCCTCCCAGTTCGTACATCGGTTCAGCCTGTCGTTCATTAAAATACTTGTAAACCAGTGTGAATACCGAATCGTTTTTACGCTGCTGCAGGCTTTGCGCTGATACAGAAACAGAAAACAAGCACAAGCTCACAATAACGAGCTGCTTGAATGAGATTTTTATCAATGCTTTCAATTATAATATAAGCAAAAGAATTGAACAGGATTCGTAGGAAATTATTGCGTTTGTCCTGCCAGTAAATAAAGCGCAGCCATACGGATCGCGACACCATTCTCCACCTGGTCGAGTATGATAGACTGTTTGCTGTCCGCTACATCGCTGGTGATCTCCACGCCACGGTTTATTGGTCCGGGGTGCATAATGGTGATCTCTTTATCCAGTGAGTCAAGTATTTGTTTGTTCAAGCCATAAAGCATGCTGTATTCGCGCAATGAAGGGAAATATTTAATATCCTGGCGCTCCAATTGAATGCGCAGCATGTTTGCTACATCGCACCAGTTTAAAGCCTTGATCAGATCATGCTCTACTTTTACGCCCAAAGCCCCTATATATTTAGGGATCAGGGTAGTCGGTCCGCAAACCATTACTTCGGCACCTAATTGTTTGAGGCAAAGAATGTTTGACAGTGCCACACGCGAGTGGAGGATGTCGCCTACAATAGCAATCTTTTTACCTTCAACACTACCATATCTTTCTCGGATAGAGAATGCATCCAGTAATGCTTGCGTAGGGTGCTCATGTGCGCCATCTCCTGCATTTACTATCTGTGCTTTAACGTGTTTTGACAGGAAAATACCGGCACCTGCGTAGGGGTGACGCATCACCACCATATCAACCTTCATCGCGAGGATATTATTTACGGTGTCGATCAGCGTTTCACCTTTGCTTACTGATGATGAAGAAGCCGCGAAGTTCACCACATCCGCTGACAATCTTTTTTCTGCCAGCTCGAATGAGAGGCGTGTACGGGTAGAGTTTTCAAAGAAAATATTGGCAATGGTAACATCGCGCAGCGAAGGAACTTTTTTGATCGGTCGGTTCAAAACCGATTTAAAAGTATCCGCTGTTTCAAATATCAGTTCGATATCTGCGCGGTTCAAGTCCTTGATCCCAAGTAAATGTCTTGTGCTGAGTCCCATGGGTGTAATTCTTTATTCTTTGTCATCATTGCTTCGTCCCTCGCAATGACGCTTTTATAACATATTTATTAAAATCTAAATCACTTCGAATCGGATAACAAAACTACTTTGTCTTCTCCATCCGTTTCTTTCCAGCTCACTACTACTTTTTGTGATGCGATAGAATCGACCTCTATACCAACATAATCTGCCGAAACTGGTATATGCCTTGAGTAGCGGCGATCCACCAGCGTTAACAATTCTATTTTTTCTGGTCTGCCGAAAGCAAGCATAGCATCCATTGCAGCACGAATGGTACGGCCCGTCCATAACACGTCATCCATCATGATCGCCTTTTTGCCTTCTATTATAAAGTCAATTTTGGTTTGATTGGGCATTAGTTGTTCGCGGCGGCGAAAGTCGTCACGGTAGAAAGTGATATCCAGGTCGCCTTGTAAAATGGTTTTTCCAGGTAGTATTTTTCGCAGTTCTTCAGCCACGCGTTTGGCTAAATAAATGCCCCGCGGTTGTATACCTATTAATACTGAATTAGAAAAATCGTCGTGGTTTTCGATCAACTGACGACATAGACGTTGTATGGTAATCTGAAATTTCTGACCGTCGAGCAGCGTAGGGTTTTGCATCTTTGGTTGGATTTGGGCAAAGGTAAGAATTTTGGTGATTAGTTGATTAGTGATTAGAGATTAGTTGGAGTTTATAGTGATCGGTTAACCGGTGATTAGTTATCAGGCAATTTAGATATGGCAAATTCACCTTTTATCAAGACCGAAGAAATGTGATTTATATAATCGCTAAATTGGCTGTACTTATCCGCAAATCATGAAGATATATAAAACCTTATTTGCAGCTGTACTTGCCTGTACAGTTTCAATAAACAGCTTTTCACAAACCGTAACAGAAAGTCTGCCAACAGATTACCTGACCAAGGAATTTCATGCCGGCAGGCGTGATGCTTTGAGGAAGATGATGCCCGACAATTCGGTAGCGGTCATGTTCGCATACCCTGAGCGGGTATTCTCACAGGATGTCAATTACGCTTATCATGCTAATCCTGATCTGTATTATTTCTCGGGATATAAAGAAACCAGTGCGGTTTTGTTCATATTTAAAGAAACCCAACACGGGCAGGATGATGATTACAACGAACTATTCTATGTTCAAAGCCGCGACCCGCAACAGGAACAATGGACAGGAAAACGTCTCGGTGTTGAAGGCGTAAAAGCCAAACTTGGATTCAGCAAAGTTTATAACAGCGAGGAGTTTGCTAAAGCTCCGGTTGATCTGAAAAAGTTCAGTACAGTTTTATATGATGGCATCCCTGAGGACGAGGGGAATATGAAAGGCCTGTATGATGCATTCAAAGAGAAAGCAGCTTTGCCCGAGATCAGTAGGGAAGTATTAGGAACCTTGACTACTATTATACAATATGGCACGCCTAAGAATTTACAACGTATTATGGATTATTTCAAACCGAAATTTGAGCAGCCTGCCTACAAGAACAATCAATTGCTGCAGGGTTTCATCAGTAAACCTGATTCAGCGGGCCTGGCTGATCTAAAAGTTAAATTCAATACGCAATTCGGCGGACTGGTGGCGTACAGCGATGATATGAAACAATTGCGTGGCGTAAAACAGCCTGAAGAAGTGGAATTGGTTAAAAAAGCTGTTGAAATATCGAGCATTGCCCACGCGGAAGTAATGCGGGCCATAAAACCCAATATGTCTGAGCGTGAATTACAAGGTATATTCGACTATGTACATAAAAAATATGGCGCCGAGGACGAAGGTTATCCGCCAATAGTAGGAGCAGGCGCTAATGGTTGTATCCTGCATTATGAGGAGAACAATGTGACCGAGGTTAAGAATCAGCTGGTGCTGATGGACGTGGGTGCTGAGTATCATGGTTATTCAGCTGACGTAACACGTACCGTACCAGCTAATGGTAAGTTTACGGAGGAGCAGAAAGCTATTTATCAAATAGTATATGATGCACAGGAAGAAGTATTTAAGCTCTGCAAAGAAGGTGTTCCTTATAGACAGTTGGAAGACAAAACGCAGGAAGTATTAGCGAACGGCTTGATGAAACTGGGTATCATCACTAAAAAAGAAGAACTAAGAACTTACTATCCGCATGGTGTTTCTCACCACATGGGTTTGGATGTGCACGATAAGGGTGAGTACAACGGAAACCTGAAAGAAAATATGATCATTACGGTTGAACCGGGAATCTATATTCCTGCTAATAGCAAGTGCGACAAAAAGTATTGGGATATCGGTGTGCGTATTGAGGATGATGTTGTGATCGGGAAAGACAAATGCACTCTATTATCAATAGATGCCCCACGCAAATGGCAGGATGTAGAAAAAACGGCTGCTGATAAAAGTATTTTCGATCTGGCGAAGTTTCCGACATTGAAGTAATTGATGCCGGTGGAGACACCGACATCTAGGTGGAATTATGATATTTAGCCGGTTTTACTGCCGGCTTTTTTATTTAAAATCTTCAGCTAATTGCCTTAGTACATGTAATGCCTTACCAGCGTCATTTATATCAACAAAAATATGATCGTGATAGTAAGCCGCAACCACATTGCAACTAATGGATGCATCGGCCAATGCCTTTGAAAATGCAGCAGTAAGACCCACGGCATCAAGCGAGGAGTGAATTGTCAGCGTTATCCAGGCAGCTATATAATTATACCTTAAGTTGAGTTGATCGGCTATTTTTTTATTCAGGATAATAGTAAAGCCTTCTTTTTCTCTAAACGTACCTATTATATCATCTTGACTTAGCTTTCCCGGATTATCTATTGTGCAAAAAACATATTCACCCTCATTTATTACAGGTGTCATATTTTTTAACAATGTATGGATATCAGTTTCGCCGCTCATTAGAAAAATATAGTTGGCAGACTTACAAATTAGACAACACACTAACACAAAACGTCACCGTAAAATAAACCATTACGCCCAGAACAATGATGATCAGCATATCGGTGAGCATTTTGGAGCCTGTTGGCTTAAACATTTTGCAGTAGATAAAACCAGCATAGCTGATAATGCTCACCAGTCCGCTGATAGCTGCGATAAGGAGGTATAAAACGTGCGGTATGTCAAAACGGGCATTTACACCACGCATTAATATGGTTATGATAAGGGCGACGGCAACCATAAAGGCAAAAGTTTTTGGGTTGCGTTCTTCAGTGGTTTGGTTTTTCATGTAGTAAATGTAATAATCTAGGTATGTTAAACAAAAAAGCCCTGTCCGTATTACGGACAGGGCTTAAAGGATTTAATTTATTTTAAGCTTATTTTGCTTCTTCTTCAGATTTCTTGGCCTTTTTAGCTTTGCTTTCAGCACCTTCCATCTGTTCTTTCAATTGAGCTAATACGCTAAGATCACCTAAAGTTGATTTTTCAACCGAATCTTTCACTTTCTTCACCGCAGTGTTAGCAGCTTTCGCTTCTTTTTTACGGCTTTCGAATTCTTGAACACGGGCTTCAGCGCGTTGCTCTTCCCATATACGTGAGTGTGAAATAACGATACGTTTGTTGTCTTTGTTAAATTCAATGATCTTGAATTCAGCAACGTCATCAGCTTTTAAGCTCTTGCCATCTTCCCTAACAGTGTGTTTGATAGGAGCGAAGCCTTCAACACCATAAGGTAGAGCAACAATAGCGCCTTTGTCGGTTACTTTCAATACGGTACCTTCATGCACTGAGTCGATAGTGAAGATAGTTTCGAAAGTATCCCAAGGGTTTTCTTCCAGCTGTTTGTGACCTAAGCTCAGCTTGCGGTTCTCAACATCCAGTTCAAGTACAACCACATTCAGTTTTTCACCAACTTTAGTGAATTCGTTAGGGTGGTTAACTTTCTTAGACCAAGAAAGGTCAGAGATGTGGATCAAACCGTCGATGCCGTCTTCCAGTTCAACAAACACGCCGAAGTTGGTCATGTTTTTAACTGTAGCAACGTGCTGAGTGCCTATAGCATATTTCTCAGCGGCATGCTGCCATGGATCAGGAGTTAATTGTTTAACACCTAATGACATTTTACGGTCGTCACGGTCAAGGGTTAATACCTGTGCTTCAACCTCGTCACCAACTTTCAGGAATTCCTGAGGGTTACGCAGGTTTTGTGACCATGACATTTCTGATACGTGGATCAAACCTTCAACACCTGGGATGATCTCTAAGAATGCGCCATAATCAGCAACGGTAACAATTTTGCCTTTAACTTTTGAACCTACAACGATAGCTTCGTCAAGCGACTGCCAAGGGTGCGGGGTCAATTGTTTCAAGCCAAGGGCGATACGTTTTTTCTCGTCATCAAAGTCAAGTACAACCACGTTGATCTTCTGATCAAGTGACAATACTTCTCTTGGATGCTCGATACGGCCCCATGAAATATCTGTAATGTGCAGTAAGCCGTCAACACCACCCAAGTCGATGAATACACCGAAGTCGGTAATGTTTTTAACTGTACCTTCCAATACCTGGCCTTTTTCAAGTTTGGCCACAATTTCGGTTTTTTGGTTTTCCAGATCGTCTTCGATCAGCACTTTGTGCGATACCACTACGTTTTTAAACTCGTGGTTGATCTTAACAACTTTGAATTCCATTGTTTTGCCCACATACACGTCATAATCCCTGATAGGTTTAATGTCGATCTGTGAACCTGGTAAGAAGGCTTCAACGCCCATTATATCTACGATCAAACCACCTTTAGTTCTGCTCTTGACAAAGCCGGTGATGATCTCGTCATTATCCAATGCGGAATTAATTCTTTCCCATGATTTCTGTGTTTTTGCACGTTTGCGTGAAAGTACTAACTGACCGTTAGCGTCTTCCTGCGATTCAACAAAAACTTCAACAGTGTCACCGATCTTCAGATCAGGTGTATCACGGAATTCAGACAGGGATACTAAACCATCAGATTTAAAGCCGATGTTCAATACCACGTCTTTGCTGTTAACATTTACAACTGTACCGGTGATAATTTCGCCTTTGTTGATTGAACTGAAAGTTCCGTCATACAACTTTTCTAATTTTTCACGCTCGGCATCATTGTAATTGCCAAATTTTTTGTCATCAGCATCCCAATCGAAATCCTCGTTTGATGATGTGATTTTTGATTTGATCTCTTCGATCGATAATGAATCAGCTTCTGATTCAATACTTTCTTTTTCCTGGGATGCTGTAACTACATCTAGCTCAGCTTCCTTTGCTTTTAATTCTTTTTCTGCTTCTTGTTTTTTTGCCAAAATAAATTTTCTCCTTTTCCCAATACAATTGGGACTGCAAAGGTACGGATATATTTTTGAGTAATAAAAAATATTTTACTCTTAAATGCTGGTTTTTAGGCGTTTTTGTCGGCTTTTTGGGAAGCTTTGGAGGGTATAGGCAGGTTTTACCCCATTACTGGTTTCAGTTTTTAACTGAAATCATGGATAAAGGCAGTTTAAAACTGCCAAACGTCAGCAGGCATTCAGTCACAGACTGAAGCCAGAATGAAGTATTAATCACGAGATAAAAGCTCCTGTATATAATTGAAAATGTCGATAAAATCCACCAGCATAGCATTACGGTACGCAGTTATCCGGACGGTCATCTTTTCCTCCTGGTCAGGTGTGAATGGATCTTTCCATACCCGCATACAGATTCGTTTTAAGGCGTAGGTTACTTTGTCATTTTGCGCATAAGTTTCCAGGTAACGGCTTCTTTTAAACTCTTCGAAAAATTTAAAGAAACGATCAGTGTCTTTTAAGCCTGAGAAATTGAGGAACTCCTTTATTACCGCTGTATCGCAGGAGTTTAAATGATTATAAAAATCGTCAGTGGAAATTTTGCCTGTAGTGATCAGAAGATTATCGAGTATAATTTCCAAAGCAATATGACCCAAAAAGAATGGCTTTACGGGTGAGCCTTCAATAGCAGGTGCAAGCAGATTCTTTAAAGCATGGGACCGGGCCGTGAAAAATCCGGAGGAATGAAAAAAACGGTCTACTTCCAGGTGCTTTTGCCAGCCTAATATAATATCATTGATGTTTTTATCGGGGTGCTGAAGCTTTTCGGGGTGAATAATGATGTTCTTATCCGCATTTTTCACCAGGTCGGGCAGTACCGTACCCAGTGTATGGTAACAGTTGGTGGTGTTCCTGTCGAAGTAGTAATGCGATAGAAAATTCATAAATGTTCACTCTCAAGCAAGTTTAAAGTCTGCTTAAAATACGCAAATTCTTTGACTATTGTTTAAGGTAAACGTAAAAAAAGAGATTTTCGGATATACAATGATAACGATTCTCTCCCTAAACTTAGGGAGAGATGTCCAGCGCAGCGTCGACAGAGTGGATAGAACTTTATGACGGTTAAACCGCGCGTAGATTTTTACCCCTCCCAGCCTCCCCTGATTCCAGGGGAGGGGTTTTTAGCACAGTTTAATTTTATTCAAAATATAAAAGGCTCTGTTATCTTTGCAGCTTTATTATACACAATGAATTTTGTTGAAGAACTACGCTGGCGCGGCATGCTGCATGACATAATGCCCGGAACTGAGGAATTACTGAATAAGGGTATGGTATCGGGGTATATCGGTTTTGACCCAACAGCTGACTCGCTGCATGTAGGCAGCCTGGCTCAGATCATGACACTGATCCATTTCCAAAGGGCTGGTCATAAGCCTTTTGCTTTGGTTGGTGGCGCTACTGGTATGGTGGGCGACCCATCGGGTAAATCTGCCGAGCGTAATTTGTTATCAGAAGATGTATTGCAGTATAACCTGGCAGGTATTCAAAAACAGTTAGAGAAGTTTCTCGACTTTAATGATAATGCCAATAGTGCTCAGATGGTAAATAATTACGATTGGTTTAAGGAGTATACTTTTCTGAATTTTATCCGCGACGTAGGCAAGCACATCACCGTAAATTATATGATGGCCAAAGATTCGGTAAAGAACCGTATCAGCGGCGATACAGGTATGTCGTTTACTGAGTTTACTTACCAGTTGGTTCAGGGCTACGATTTTTACTACTTGTGGAAACATAATAACTGCGCTTTGCAAATGGGCGGCTCCGACCAATGGGGCAATATCGTTACCGGTACTGAGTTGATCCGACGAAAAGATGGGGGAGAAGCTTATGCTTTAACTACCCAACTGATCAAAAAATCAGATGGAACCAAGTTCGGTAAAACTGAAGGCGGCAATATCTGGCTAGATCCGGCTAAAACATCGCCATATAAGTTTTATCAGTTCTGGCGGAATACCACCGACGAAGATGCTAAAACCTATATTAGGATATTTACGCTGTTCGATAAAGAAACTATCGAAGCAATAGAAGCGGAGCACGATGCTGCTCCTCATCAATGGGCATTACAAAAAGCTTTGGCAAAGGATATTACTATTCGCACTCATGGTGAAAAGGAATATGAAAAGGCTATTAAATCATCGGAATTTATATTTGGTAACACAGACATCGAATTTTTGAATGAATTGACTGAACGCGAAGTGATAGGGCTGTTTGAAGGGGTGCCTAATTTTAATATTTCTTTGGATGAACTTTCGTCAGGTATCAATATTGTCGATCTACTTGGGGGTAAAACAGCCGTTTTTCCATCAAAGGGTGAGGCAAAGAAGATGGTACAAGGCGGCGGTGTAGCTATTAATAAAGCCAAAGTTGGCTCTGTGGATGATACCTACAACGCTGAGCATTTAATAGGAGGTAAATTTATTGTAGCGCAAAAAGGCAAAAGGAATTATTTTTTAATAATTGCTGAATAATTTTGGAATTACGACAAAAGGTATTTATTTTTGGATAAATGTCGTATAAGATAAAGCATCAATCCGATAATTATGTAAATGAGCCTATGGCTGTTTACATAACTCAAAGCAAGAACAATTTGTTTAGTGGTCTTTTTGCTGGTAATGCCAGGCAATTCCAGTCTGCTACTGATTTTGACATTTTGCAACTTACCAGAAACGGCCTTAAAAAAAGCTTGCTTTTATCTTTAGCTAAAAAGATATCTCTTACGTTACAGGAGTTGGCTGATATTATGCATATTTCTGAACGCACCTTGCAACGTTACGATGATGATGCCATTATCAAAACTGAATATGCCGAAAAGGCCGTTGAGCTTGCCCGTTTATATACCCGCGGCGAGGATGTATTTGGCTCCCTTGATAAGTTTAAAACCTGGATGAAAACTCCGCTTCATGTTTTTAAAGGCGAAACGCCTGTGTCTCTTTTAGATACTTCTGTTGGTTTCGATATTGTATTTAAGGAGTTGGGCCGCATTGAACATGGTATTTTTGCCTGATGACACTGTATCGTATTGCTAACGCGCGGTATGCTGACGATCTAAGCGGGAGCGGTGCGCGTTTATACGGTGGGCGATGGAATAGCGAAGGGAGGGCCATGGTTTACTTAGCGTCCTCACGATCACTGGCGATTTTGGAATCGCTTGTTCATTTATCTCCGACAAATATCCCGGCTGGTTATGTGATGCTGACAATTAATGCCCCGGACGATTTTTTTGAAATAGACATCAAATTACTACCCGATAACTGGAATGAATATCCGGAACCTAACATTCTGAAACAGATCGGCAATTCATTTCTGCAAAAAAACGAATACCTGCTATTAAAAGTACCTTCGGCTATTGTAGCGCAAGAGTTTAATTATCTGATGAACCCTACACATAAGAAAGCCGGATCAGTAAAGATAATTGACAAAGTACCTTTCAGTTTTGATGAAAGGCTGATTGGATATTAATCAGTAAACTCGCTGCCCGAACACATGTCAAGAGTGGTTATCGGGGTGAAAATTAAAGAAGCAACTACTTCCCGATCATACCAGAATAAAGCTGATATTGCAGGTAATTATTCATTAATGTTATGCGCTTTGCCCTTTTCTGCTTGTTATCGATATTCACTTGCCCTGTTATCGCGCAGGTCGATCCATCATGGACTACGCCAATTGCCCCATTTCAAATCGCGGATAACCTTTATTACATAGGGAGCCAGGACCTTGCCAGCTATCTCGTTGTTACACCTAAAGGAAACATTCTAATGAATGCAAACCTTGTTACCTCTCCACCACAGATAAAAGCAAATGTAGAGAAGCTGGGTTTCCATTGGAAGGATATTAAAATACTGCTTAACAGCCAGGCGCACGATGATCACATGGGAGGTGCAGCGCAGATAATTCGCGAAACCAACGCCAAGAACATGGTAATGGATGGTGATGTGAGCGTGATTGAATCGGGTGCGAAGACCGATTTTCTGGTTCCTTCACCTAATGTCCCAGGATATCCGGCTGTCCATGTTGATCGGGTTCTTCATGACGGGGATAAAGTGAGCCTTGGTGGTGTAACGCTAATCGCTCATAAAACCGCCGGTCACACACGCGGGTGTACAACATGGACGATGCAGGCTCATCTCCCGGGAGAATCAGCAGGCACTACGCGGAATATTGTCATTGTTGGCGGGACAGGCTTTTGGTCTGAATATCATTTTATTGCCACTCCCAGCCATGCTGTAAGTTATCCAGGTATCGCGCAGGATTTTGAGCATACATTTGCGGAGTTGCGGCGGTTGCCTTGCGATGTATTTCTGGGTGCACATGGTGGATATTTTGATATGCTGGAAAAATTGAAGCATTATCCGAAAGAGGGTTCGCGCGTTTTTGTTGATCCGGACGGATACAAGCAATTTGTCATTAAATCTCAGGGGAAGTTTGAAAAGGAATTGATCAGGCAACAAGCTGCTGCTACCCATTGATTGAGGAAAGGTATGCATAGTGATCATTGCAGGGCAGCTGAAATCTTTTGGATATAAAGTACAAGGCAGAGTGGCGATAAGTCTTCTGCCTTTATTATTTTAGTGAACAATTTTTTGCTGATAATGAAGTTTTTAAACTAATTTTCGCCAGCTCATTTAAAAAGTATTAGCCCATCCTATGATTAAAGTGCGACTGATCTGCGTATTCATCTTTTTGTTTTTGATAAGTGGGTTCCTTGTTCAGGCAGAGATAAAAGATGATAGCCTGACCTCCATATTAAAGAATAAAGACGCGGCCGTAAAAAAGCGTGAACTGATACTTTATCTGCGTTTTGCTTTTGGCGATATGCCTTTAAGCGATCTGGAGAATGCCAAAGCTCAGGCGATTCAAACCTTAAAATCGGCCAACGAACCCGGCAGCGAAGGTTTGGTGCTATTTATAGAGGGGATATGTAAATACAGGATAAAGGATTACCCCGCAGCGCAAAACTCATTTCTGAAAGCGGTAGAAAAAGCAGATCAGACAGAAGATCATTATTTACTGTATGCCTGCTTTACGCATATGGCGTTTTTGCAAAATGAGCAGGGTAACGAAATAGAAGCGATATCAGATTTCAGGGCGGCAAAGAAGGAAGCGACCATTGTTAATGATGCCTATTTACAGATTGTTATAAACGTTAACCTTTCTGATATATATTACCGGAACAAAATGTTCAGCAATGCGCTGGCTTCTCTCAACGAAGCTCAGGCACTGATCTCTTCGAACCAGGTGAAGGTTCAACGCATGAAGAATAGTGTTAGTGATAATATGGCCGAAGTTTATTACCAGCAAAAAAACCTCGATTCACTAAAGAAATATAACAGGATTTTACACGAAGCAAAAGAGGGCACAGGATTATATACTTTCCAAAAAAGAACCGATTATTACGTGGGCATGCTGCAGAAAAAGTACTCCGAAGTAATCTCGTCAATTGCTAATTTAAGAAGAGATACGGCCTACCACTTTGATTTGGTGGATGAAAATGCCCTGGCCGATGCTTACTTTCAATCAGGACAATTAGATTCTGCGAAGTCTGTGGTTCAAAGATTGATCGATAACAGCAGGGATAAAAATCACGCAGAGTTAAACCTGTATCTGTATAAGTTATTAGGCGATATCGAGGATCAAAAGAAAAATCCTAATGGAGCGTCCATCGCTTATAAAATGGCTTTATTACAGTCCATTACGCAATTAAAACAATTGATTAATGTCGGGTCAATTTCTTCACAGATCAGCATAGACCAGGTTCAGAACTCATACGCACTCCGGACGGAGACTTTCAAACGTGAACGGCTTTGGCTTATATTTATTATAAGTGTAGCGGTGCTGTTAATCATAGCCGGTGCATTGTTGTATTACAACATACATCGTAAAAAATACTATGAGAAGCTGCTGTTCGAATCAAAGAAGAACGAGATCGCTTTTATCAATTCGCACGAAGTACGCAGGCATGCATCCAATTTGATGGGCATTATGCAGATGATCAATCAGGGCGATAATAAATACGAAAACTTTGTCGAATCCGAGCAATACCTTCAAAGCGAGCTTAAGAACCTGGATGATGCAATCAAAAATATCTCGAACAAACTGAATAGCTAACGATTAAAAATCGCTCAGCAATTCCAGTTTCTTCGCATTATATTCTTCCTGCGAGATCAGGCCGTTTTCGAACAATGTCCTTAATTTTTTCAGCTTCTCAGTTAATTCATCCTGTTTTGGCGCTTCCTGTACCGGAGGCGCAGCTACAACTGGTGCAGGCTCTGGAATGGGTGCAGGAGTAGGTGTCGGTGCAGCAGGCTGGGCTTGTGCATTAGCATGTTCTCCAAAATTGATCGAACCCGATTCAGCGCGTTTCTCTTCCAGGTCGCGCAGGCGGCGGGCTTCACGCTCATCTTCTTTGCGCTGTTGGGCATATTGGTATAGCTTACGAGCCTGGATTTTAGGCAGATAATCAACACCCATTTCGCCACCATTGGTGGTTCTGATGGTGAAAATGGCACCGATAATTTCTTCCTTTATCAACACATCAACAATGTCTTTCCAAACAAAATCGATGAATTTGATAGAAAGGCCAAGGTTTGCCGGGGTAAAAAACAACACACGTTTGTTGGTCAACGCCACGCAATCGGGCAATATATTTACAAGGGGCTTCTTTTGAGTTGCTATATAAATAATTTCTTCACCTGTGGTAAGCAGGTCAACCAGCCGGGTATAAACTTTCTCCACTGCTTTCGGATCTTGCTGGTCGTTTAAAAATTTGTCGATCATCTTTATGCTTTTTATTGATGCAGGCCAAAAATAATAAATATCTATGTAAGCACGAATTTCACGAATTGACAAATGTGGATTACGCGAATTAGAAACTGACAATTCGTGCGATTCGAAATGATTCGTGAAATTAGTGTCTATGCGATGAGTAGATTGCATCCCCGTATATCAGAATTATCAAACCGGCCCAAAGCCTCAAACGATCCATCCTGATAAATTCTCCCCAGATCTTGTGTGGCGATGAATGAACAGGAGTTAATATTCGCCAGATCAATTACGTTAATGCCGCCGGTTTTGTCGTTGTCGAGCAATGTCATCGGGTCGTTGGTATCGCGGGTAATGATCTTCATCCAGGGCGGACAATTGAATATGCCACTGCCATTGGAATAAGCCTGAGAAAGCAGCTCCGTCATGCCATATTCGGAGTGGATTGCATTAACGCCAAAACCCTTGCAAAGCGTTTGGTGCAATTCTTCGCGGATCATCTCTTTACGGCGACCCTTCATGCCACCGGTTTCCATAACTATCAGTTCAGGAAAATCTATCAGATATTGCTCCACAAAATCAAGCAAAGCAAAGGTCACACCAATTAATAACGTCGGCTTTTTTGCCTCTTGTTGCCTTTTTAATTGGGCGAACAGATCATCATGATTGTATAAATAGAAGCCGCTATCCGGATTTTCCGAGCGTTTTACAAGATCCTCGGCCATGTATATCAACGAAGAACCCTCGCGTTCAAGATAGGAAGGCAGCAGCGCCAAAACGCAATAATCCCGGATATCGCCATAAAACAGATCGAATGCACGACGGAAACTCTCTTCATACCAGCTTACATCAGTAACCAGGTGCCGGCTATTGATCATGCCTGTAGTCCCCGAACTGGTAAAGGTAACCTGTACTTTGTCTGAACTGCTTAATACTTCGTGCGATTTAAAAAAACTGATCGGCAGGAATGGAATTTTTTCGACGCAGTCAACCCCATCAATATCCACTTTCAGGTTAGTGATAAATTCCCGGTAAACCGCACAGTTTTTAGCCTGGAATCGAAATACCTGCAAAGCAGTTTCTGAAAATTGCTGTTTGTTGCTAATGGAAAATACCTGCTGCTTATCCGGGCTAATCATGACGCAAAGATATGCGAATGTGCAGATGAGCAGATGTGCAAATATTTGTTTTTACAATCTGCACATTCTCGCATTTGCACATCTGCAAATCCACTCATCTGCACATCATTTCCGCAAGTTCCGGGTTTTAAATGGATGTGGATAGCCGGAACTTTGGAGTATCAAAACACAAATACTATGAGCAATTTTAAAATTGTGCCGCTGTCTAAAAACTATGTACAGCACATCCGCGAATCAAGAAAAGATGATTTTGGTCACGAGGTGATTGAGCAACTGGCGACTGGCGCCGGGCCCTGCCGTGTATCGTTAAAGCCATTTGAAAAGGGGGTAGATAAACGCTTGTTATTGACCCATACTCCGTTTGAAGTTGATAATGTCTATAACCAACCCGGACCGGTGTTTATCAATGCCGATGACGTTGAAGAGTATTCCGATATCTATCGTTTTCCACCTGAGATCAAAGCCAATAAGAAAAGCTTCCCGCTTACGCTGATCGGGTATAATGATCAGCAAATGATGGCGCTTACCAAAATGGTTGGCGATGGCGATGTTGACGAGATGATAGCAGAAATATTTGATACCAATCCGAATGTTGCGTATCTGCACGCACGCAACTCACAGGCTTGCTGTTTTATCTGTAAGATCGAACGTATCTGATTGATTTAAGGTTGTTTATTGAAACAAGAAACTGTTTTTTGTGGTTTGATAATAATACATCAAATAATCATACCTATGAAAAAGTTAAGTTTTTTAATTGCTCCAATTTTGCTGAGTTTCATTATTATAATGACCTCGGCCACACCAGTCAATGGTGACAAACAAACCGAACGATTACACAGCGCATCCAATGTTCTAAAGGATTTTGGCGCCATGAAAGAGGGTTTCGCTCATAAACTGATAGCCAAATATGAAGGTATCGTTATCATTCCCAAAACCATTAATGCAGGTTTGGTAGTTGGCGCCAAGCGCGGCAAAGGGGTTGCTATAGTAAAACTGCCTGATGGCAGATGGAGCGACCCGGTATTTGTTACCATGACAGGCGGCAGCATCGGTGCACAGATTGGCGTTCAATCGGTTGACCTGATATTGGTTTTCAAGCACAAAGGGGCATTGGCTAAAGTTAAAAACGGCGATGTAACCATTGGTGGCGACCTGGCCGCAACTGCCGGACCGGTTGGTCGTGCTGCGTCAGCAAATACCGATTACAAACTGGAAGCTGAGGTATATTCTTATTCCCGCAGCCGTGGTTTATTTGCCGGTATCACCGTCAATGGCTCGAGCCTGTCCATCGACAAAAATTCTAACCATGAATATTATGGCGAAGGGACGAGCGCACAAGATATCTTCGAAACAGGTAAAAGCAATACTATAGCCGTAAAGCATTTAAAGGAGACACTCGCAAGTTTATAAAAACCAATTTAACGAGAGGAAGCGCCCGGTTATGCCGGGCGTTTTACTTTGAAAAAGCTCTTTTAGTTAAAACTCCTGATAGGGCAGCCAGTCCGCCAACCAATCCGCCTATCAAAGCTGTGATCAATAGCAATAATATCCATTGATGCGGCAAAGGGAATAACTGGATAACCCTGCCTGCCAATACATTATCATTGGGCAGGCTTTTCATCAGCGCCAATATCACCCACAAAACAAATATCGCCCCAAAACCTGACCAGAAGACTTTACCAGATGTTTTACCAATAAACAAGGCCGCCAGGAATGCAATTACAGCTACTGCCCACCACGGTAGCAGAAAGCTGCTGATGAAGGATAAAATGAGTATGATGAGGAATAGCATGTTATTTACTGTTTAAAGTTAAGGTTGATTTGATACGATCCGATTTCTCATCCGGCGATTGCAAAAACAATAGTTCATTCAATTTACCATCACGCCAGGTAGTAAACATGTCTTCATAGTAAAAACTGCCCGGATTACCTGATTCTCCACCCGGGAAAACGCCATATCCCTTTACCTGCGGACCCATTTGCACTATCATACGCCATGACGGCCCATTACCCCCGCGCAAGGCATTGATAACCGCACCTGTACCACCCGTATAAAATTGTCCCGTACCAAATCCCGGTAAATTAGCTAGGTGGTTAACATGGGTTTCTTTTACATTACCCCATTCCCATTTTTGGCCAGGCTGACCAAGATTCTTTAACAAGTTATCGACTGAAGCTGTAAATGCCTGATTCACAATATCCGAACAGGTTTCTTTCGCCGGGGTGCTTTTTATATCGAACCATTTAGAATTAGGCTCAGTTAACAGCAGCTTTTCAGTTCGGTCAAACGAAGGGATGTTGAGTAATACTTTATCATCTTTGAATTCGTCCCAAACCAGGTCATTAAACCTTAGCCACCACGTATTGAAAATGGAAGCGCCAACAGAATTTGCTGCAAAATGCTTGTCCCATTTCTTTACGGTTTGAAATACTTTAAGCTGATTCGCATTCAGTTTTAATGTGTCAATGTACCTAAGCATTGTAGGCAACACATCCTGTGCGCGGATACTGTAATTGTCCATCTGCATCAGTCGTATGCTGTCTACGGTAGCATTTTGCATTACTTTCAACCTGTCATTGATACGTTTGCCACGGTCATATAGCTCAAAACGCCAGTTGATATAGTAAGGGTAGGTTTGATCTGTAGATGACTGGTTCGCCGAGCTTACAAACCCTCTTGGCGGATTTTTTACGGTCGGATTTTGATCGTAAGGTATCCAGCCCTGCCAATCATTTGCCGGATCACTACCGTCCATAACAAATTTCCCCTGATCCCTGAATTTAAGTGGTATTTTACCGTTAGGCGTGATTGCTATATCCTTATCGTTACTTGCAAAAATGAAATTTTGAGCGGGAGCGGTATAGTAGGTCAGCGCTTGGCGATAGTCATCATAGTTCTTTCCCCGGTTCAGCAGGTAAAAGGTCATAAACTCATCCGATTCATCATGAGCGATCCAGCGCAAGGCATCGCCAACAGGGATGTTTTCGTGATCATCCTTCGGCTTTTGCGAAACATTATCGTAGACCACAGGCCCATGATGAGTGTAAATGACAGTATCATAAACAGGCTTTTGCCCCAGTACATTAATCACTTCAACACGCTTGCTGGTTTTATTCCATTTATTGTTGTACCAGTATTCGTTTTTGCTGTTATCCTTAAATTTTACCTGGTACCAGTCCAACACATCGGCATCCACATTAGTTACTCCCCAACTGATCTTTTGATTATAGCCGATCACAATACAGGGCGCGCCAGGCAACGAAACACCATACACATTTACGGTTGGTGAGCTCATCTGCAATTGATACCAGATTGATGGGAAAGTCAAATTCAAATGCGGATCATTAGCCAAAATCGGATAGCCGGAAGCTGATTTATTACCGGCAATTGCCCAGTTATTGCTGCCAATACCCGGAACGCGTTCCTTCGGTTTAATGGTATCTGTCATCAAAGCGATGAAATCTTTGGATGGCTTTGGAATAGGTAATGATTTAAAGTCCCATTGTGTGCCAACAGGAATGATCGGATCTTCATGAAACGGATAATCAGGGAAAAGATCATTCACATCCTTTGCGCCAAATCTTTTCAGGTTGTTGGTCATCGCAAACTGGTCCGACCCGCCCGCCAATGTTTCAGACATCAGCTTAAGTAAATAAGCGCAATTGATAGGCTTCCATTCTTCAGGCGCATAACCAAGCAGTTTAAACTCTATAGGGTAATCGCGTTTGCTAAGATGATGAATATAGCTGTTTACGCCATCGGTGTAAGCCTCTATCACTGTTTTCATCACCGGGTCTTTCATGATGCCTTTTAGTGTGTTTTCGGCGCCGTAGGTCATCCCCATTCGACGATGATAGCGGTCTACATCCAACGCTTTTGGTCCGACAATCTCTGAAAGCCGCCCCGCTGCACTGCGGGTTTGAATGTCCATTTGCCAGAGGCGATCGCGGGCGGTAAGATAGCCCTGGACGTAATAGAGATCATGATCATTCTCAGCAAAAATGTGCGGTATGCGATGTTCGTCGAAACGGATAGTTACTTTTCCTTGCAGGCCTTCCAGGTGCAGTTCCTCATCAAGTTTGAGGTTTTTGCTTTCAGCATTTTGCCAGAATCCGGAAACCGGATTTAGAAAATCACCGATAGGAGGTATGTCGCCAAATTTGGTCTGCAATGCCCAAATCAATATTAAAGTAACAGCGATGGATAACAAGGCTTTAAAGAGTTTCATCAGGTTGGATTAGCCTTGACCAAGATAAGTAAAACACATCATTTAAAGATTTATACAGATAAGAATTTTGTGTTGTGTTTTCTTAAATTTACTTCACACTTCTCATCACAAAAACGCATATGACAGTACAGGAAATAATGGATGACCTGAAGGCTCATGGCAGCGACAGCATCAAAAAAATATTACTGAAACATGGTGTGAAAGAGCCTTTCTTCGGCGTCAAGATAGAGTATATGAAACCGATCCAGAAAAGGGTTAAGATGGATTACCAGTTAGCGAAAGACCTGTATGCGACCGGCAATGCAGACGCTATGTACCTGGCCGGACTGATTGCTGACGATGAGAAAATGACCAAAGCCGACCTGCAAACCTGGGCCAAGCAGGCTGTTTCAACCAACATCAGTGAATATACTGTACCCTGGGTCGCAACAGGAAGTAAGAACGGGTTTGAGCTTGCTTTGGAATGGATTGATTCACCCGAGGAATATATTGCTGCCTGCGGATGGTCGACCTTGAGCAATATTGTTTCTCTTAAGCCAGATAATGACTTAGATATAGCTGAGCTAAAACGACTTCTAGAAAGGGTAGCCAAAACCATTCATACTTCTCCCAATCGTGTGCGCTCAACTATGAACATATTTCTGATCGCCTTAGGTACCTACGTTACTCCATTGCTTGACGATGTCATCGCGACAGCAAAAACTATCGGCGCCGTGATGGTAGAAAAGGAAGGGACAAATTGTAAAGTGCCTGATGCTGTAGAATATATCAGGAAAGCAGAAAGCAGGGGAAACCTGGGTAAAAAGAAAAAGACCGTGAAATGCTGACGACGGTTGAACACGATTTAAACGATTTGAAGGATTAACAGGATTGCAAAAAAAATGCCATGATTTTTAATCATGGCAATCTCTAAAATCGTTTAAATCGTGTTCTATCGTGTCTTTATTGTGGACGAACTTTTACTGCGAACCTGTTTTTACCAAAGCTGGTAGTATCAGCAACATTCAAGTCGAAATAGTAGGTGGCGTGAACGGATAGATCCAGAGAGTCTTTTTTCATATTGTCCATCAGCCAAACATGGTATCTTGGCGGAATGGAATCACTTTCTAATAAGCTTAATTGATATGTCTGTGTCGTTTTACCAAATACACCTAATTTGATACAGTCACCACGTTGCTTTAACGGAAGTTCGTTTACGGCCAGCGGAATGCCATCACTTGATATACTGGTTATATTTTCGCCGCCAAAGCCCTGGAAAAATGGTGCATCTTCGCCCGGTACATAGCTTGCTTTTGATAGCGGAGTAAAGTATATAACCATGTTATCCTTGTTGATCGGATCTTTCTTTAGTTCAAGTTTTACATAGCCTGTAGCGTTTACTACAGTATCGGTGCTTGCGGTATTGCCGGGAGCTAAAGAGCCGCCGCCTGGAGTTACAGCAGTGGTGCCGGTTTGAGTTTTGGTCTCAGGGGCAACTGACTTGTCTTTTGCACATGATGCCAGAAGGGTTACTGAAACTACAGATAGGAGGTAAAATATTTTTTTCATTTTCGCTGACTAACAATTGCCGGATTGTGATTTTGGTTCCGACACGGTGTTATACGCAGCTGATTTGAAAAGGGTTATGTTTTATTTTAGTTGATTGGGTTAAGTGGTTGATTGAGTTGATTATGTTGAAGACCTTGGAAATGTTGAAGTTGTTATAAAATTAGGCTATTTAACGTACCCAGTTGCTTAACCATTCAACTCAATCAACATAATCAACTCAATCAACTACCCCTCGAAATCCAGCTTTTTTTGAAGTCTGATGGGTTTTGGCCCACAATTTTGTTAAACAGCTTGTTGAAGTACGAAAGGCTCTCAAAACCTACGGCGTAACATGTTTCAGTGATATTTCTGTCCTGCATCAAGTGGTTTTTGGCCATATCTATGCGGTATTGATTCACGAAATCGGTAAAGGTCATATTGGTTTGTCGCTTAAAATACCGGCAGAATGCAGGCGTAGTTAAGTGTACTTTTTCGGCGACTACATTCACATCCGGTTTGCGGTTATAATTGGCATCAATGTATTCGTATATCGCACCCATCCTGATCTTATCCTTTAAAAAGAACTGGATGCTCATGTCGTCATCATTCAGCAATTCAAAATCTTTGGCATTGGCCAGGATTTGAAATATCTCAATAAGCCCCATTAATTGCCGAAATGAATTAAGTTGATCAAGTTGCTTTAACTTTTCGACCACCAAGGCCTTGGTATCTGCGCCAAAAGCCACTCCTGAAGATGCTTTTTTAAATAGCTGCTGAATAGTCGAGAATTCAGGCGCGAGACTGATTGCTGATCCCAGGAAGTCTTCACGAAGTTGTATTACCACCTGGTGATAATCGCTGCGCAGGCGGTAATCAAAGTTAAGGTGCGGAATATTACTGCCGATAAAGACCAGGTCGCTTTGCGTATAGCCTGAAATATGCGAACCCACATGCCTGATACCAGCATCAGCCTCAACATATACCAACTCGATTTCCGGGTGATAATGCCAGAGGAAAGTATTGCGTAAACGGGGCGAAAACAGCTTAAATGACTTCCCCGGCTCAAATTCAACCTTCTCTAACTGGATCTCATTCATTTTGTATTGCCCGTTAATTCAATATAAAAATAACAATTATGTCAATACAGAGCAAATATTGGTTATTGCAAAGGAGAAAAGCCTTTAGTAAACGATCTACTTTTGATTTGTAAACCAAGAGATAAAAAGATTATGGAAAATAAGACAATGGCTCTTACCATGACGCCAACCATGAACCCCGAAAATGCACATAAGGAAATTCCCGGCAACCCATCTACAGCAAAATCAAGTCAATTACGTTTAAACGACCGCAGTAATGGCAAACCGCTGCGCGTGTTAAGCGAAGAGGATTGGAAATTCTGGATAGAGAACGGCTATGTAGTGATAAAAAACGCAGTACCAAAAGAACAAGCCAAACGCATGGCCGATTATTTATGGGAATATGAAGGCAAAGATGCCAATGATATCGAGACCTGGTACAAACGCCCCAATGCCCAGATGCAAATGACTGAACTGAACAATACCGGTATGGTTGAAATATATAACCACCAATATATGTGGGATAACCGCCAGACTCAACGGGTGCACGATGCTTTTGCCGACGTATGGGGAACCGACAAGCTATGGGTGACCATCGACCGCGCTAACCTGAACTTTCCGCTAAGACCGGGTTTTGAGTATAAAGGCTTTATCCATTGGGATTACGATCCTGAAACCAAGCCACAGAATGTGCAGGGCGTATTGGCATTGGCCGATCAAACTGACGAGAATATGGGCGGCTTTCAGTGTATTCCCGAACTATACCGTACCTATGACAACTGGAAATTAACCCAACCAGAAGACCGCGATCATTATAAGCCCGACACAACTGGATTCAATATAGAGAAGGTGAAATTAGAAGCCGGCGATCTGTTAATATTCAACAGCCTGGAACCACACGGCATTCGTGCCAACACCAGTGGCAATAAAGTGCGTATTGCGCAATACATTGCCATGATGCCCGCACAGGAAGAAAATGAAGAATTACGCCAATGGCGCATCAACAGCTGGCAAAGCCGCGAAGCCATGCAGGGTTATGCTTTCCCCGGTGACCCGATGGAACGTGAAAAGAAAAATCCGGTTGCTGAGTTGAGTCCGTTGGGGAGGAAGTTGTTGGGATTGGATAGGTGGTGAACACGATTTTCCAGATTGAAAAGATTACCATGATCCATGTTTAAATGCTTAGCATCATGGTAATCTATAAAATCCATTTAATCGTGTTCTTATTCCTCATGCAAACTCCACGAGTTACCATCCGGGTCTTTTACGGTAGCAAATTTACCCCACGGCGTTTGGTCAGCCGGGCCTACTTCAATTCCCTTGCTGTTTAATGCTTTTATTTCCTCATCCATATTGTCTATGTGGATCACAAAACCTTGTATGCTGCCCGGTTTCAATTCGGGAAACCAGGTAACTAGGGTGATAGAAACAGCTTCCTGACCCGGTAATGCCATTTGAACCCATTTTTGTGTTTCGAAGGGCGCTTCGACCAATAAATTAAAGCCTAGCTTCAGATAGAACTCTTTTGCCGCTTCCTGGTCCGTAACCGGGATAGAGATGATAGAGATAGCTTTCATGATTTGCAGATTGGTATACGAAGATAAAAATGAAAAACCGTTTTATCAGGATTATCAATAGCTTTATCGCATGATCGATTCCTTCATCAATTTCCTACGCCTGTTTAAGAATATCCCCGACGCTGATGCCGAGCTTATCAGGAACGAGGTAAGTTTTCGCAAAGTAGCAGAAGGAGAAGTGCTGTTTGAAGAGGGGCATATTTGTCGGGAAATGTTCTTTATCTGCAAGGGTGTGCTCCGCATCGTGGCCCAAAATGATAAGGGAAATAAGATGACTTACTTCTTCCTGAAAGAAAATCAGTTTTGTAGCATCCTGAACAGTTTTAATAATAACATTCCTGCACCAGAGGGAATAGAGGCAGCCTGTGATGCAGAATTAGTTGTACTGAAAAAGAAGAACTTGTTCGATCTGTATGAAAAACTGCCGTATCTAAAGGAATTGATTACAGGAATAACGACTCAATCCCTGCTGGAAAAAATCAATGTGCGGAATTCCTATTTAGGTGAAGACGCCGCCACTCGATACCGTAATTTCCTGATGCGCCAGCCGGACATCGCTTTGCGCGTTTCGTTAAGTGATATTGCCTCTTACCTGGGCGTCACTCAACAGTCCTTAAGCCGTATCAGGAAAAATATGCGCTAGATCCTTTTTTACCATTTGTTAAATGCGCCCTCATTTGTGTTGGGGAGCTTTGTCCTGTCAATAAAATAACAGATCATGAAAGACAAAGAAACATTTGCAAAAAGCAGTTTAAATGGCAAACGAATAGTTTTAATAGGCGGAACTTCAGGTTTTGGATTAGCCACCGCAAAAGCCGCAGCAGCTGAGGGAGCCGACCTGGTAGTAGTGTCCAGCAGGCAAGGCAGCGTGGATAAAGCATTGGGCGTATTGCCTGAAAATACTCAGGGTTACGCAGTTGATGTATCCGACGAGCAGCAGGTAGAAGCATTATTCAAAAAGATCGGCGAGTTTGATCACCTGGTATTTTCGGCAGGAGAGACCTTACAGATAGGCAATCCAACCGATGTGAATATTGAAGATTCACGTAAATTCTTTAACGTACGTTATTGGGGGGCTTTAATGGCGGCTAAATATGGCAGTCCATACATTCGTAAAGGTGGTTCTATTATTCTGACGAATGGTATCGTGGGTATCCGTCCGTGGAAAGGCTGGTCGGTAGCGGCAAGTATAGGCGGGGCGGTTGAATCATTGACCAAAGGTTTGGCCATCGATCTGGCACCTATCCGTGTGAATGCTGTTTGTGCAGGTATGGTAAAAACCGATCTTTGGAACAACATTCCGCAGGCCGAACGTGAAGCCATGTACAATGAAGTAGGAAGCAAATTGCTGACCGGCAGGGTTGGAGAGGCTGAAGATATCGCCGAGGCTTATATTTTCCTGATGAAGGGAAATTACACCACGGGACAGGTGATTGTGGTGGATGGGGGTAATGTGCTGGTGTAAGATTAACCGGTTTATAAAAAGGCATAGCAGTATTGTTATGCCTTTTTATTTAAAATCGTATTTTAGTGTTGACCATGGAAAAAACCGAACCTGTCAACCCCGCACGAAGAACCAACTTGTTACTGAAAATACTGCTATATCCACAGGTAAGCGCATTTAAAATAGTAAAGGCGATACCGGCAGTATCAAATTACCGGAAAAACTATCATGACGTATCTTTTAGCATGGTGGTAATCTTTTCTTCAGAATTCTTTCTTTTTCATTACTTTGATCCTCATCCTAAAGAATTTGTCTTTGAGCGATTCTTTTTTATTCTCCTTCTCTATCATGGGTTCTTTAGCATCTTCTTCTATAAAAAGACATTTGAAATGGCATTTGATTACTATGCCTATTACAATAAGGCATTGCTGTATCTCTTCCTGGGTTTTATGCTGATCGGCTTTTTCGGAATCGGTTATATTTTCTACAGCGAAATAGGGCACGTACCTAAATAATATCCTTTCGTCAATCATTTTCACTTTTTCCGGCAGGCAAACTATTTTATATTAAATTTGAGACGCAGTAACCAGGTGTCTTGTACCTTGTTATTTAAAGAGCCTGATTATGAGAAAACAATTGTTTCTTACTATTTGCTGTTTCTTTATGATTTACCACGTGTCTGCACAAGTACCCGCCCTGGAACGCGTTGAACCTATGTTTTGGTGGACAGGCATGAGCAATCCCGATCTGCAACTTATTGTGCATGGCAAAGACATTGCTTACCGAGGTGTTGAACTGCATTATCATGGTGTACAAGTGGTTAAGGTACACAAGGTGGATAATCCCAATTATTTGTTCATCGACCTGCACATTTCTTCTTCCGCGTCTCCGGGAACGTTCCCGATAAATTTCACCAAGGCAAAAGCGAAGACTTTAACCTATCAATATGAACTAAAAAAACGTGATCGCTCTAGTGGCCGGGCGCAGGGTGTGACGAATAAAGATCTGATCTACCTCATTATGCCCGACCGTTTTTCTGATGGAGACCCGCGTACTGATTCATTCCCGAATATGCGCGAAAAGGGGATACATCGCGATTCGATGTTTAGTCGTCATGGTGGGGATATACAAGGAATCATCAATCACCTTGATTATCTGAAAGATTTAGGAGTTACCGCTATCTGGCTGACGCCGGTTGTTGAGAATGACGAGCCCAAAGCTTCTTATCATGGTTATGCAGTAACTGATTATTATAAGATAGATCCGCGTTACGGCACCAATGATTTGTATAAAGAGTTTGTAGAGAAATGCCACAAAATAGGTTTGAAGGTGGTTATGGACCTGGTGCATAACCATGCCGGTACCGAAGGTTATACCTTACGCGATATGCCAATGCGTGATTGGGTGCACCGCTGGCCAGAATTTACTAAATCGAACTTCCGTGATGCCGCCGTAATGGATCCGCACGCTTCAGAAGCCGACCGCAAACAAATGCTGGATGGTTGGTTCGACCGCAGAATGGCCGATATGAATCAGAATAATCCATTTGTTCAAAGATTTTTAACCCAAAACCATATCTGGTGGGTGGAATATTCGGGTGTAGATGGGTTTAGATTAGATACTTATCCCTATAACGATCCTCAATTTATGGCTGATTGGGCCAAAGAGGTTAGGAAGCAATTCCCGAACCTGTCTATTTTCGGCGAGACACTGGTATGGTCGGTACCTAACCAGGCATTTTTCACCGAAGGCAATACGGTAAACCGGGGACTGGACACGCATCTGCCTGGAATAACGGACGGTGTATTAAAAGAAGCCATTTATGAGGCTCTGAACGGCAATGAGGGCTGGACTGACGGTGTGAACCGCTTATACTCAGTTCTGGCTCAGGACTTTTTATATAAAGACCCTACGAAAAACACCATCTTTTTGGATAATCATGATATGAGCCGTTTCTTCTCGGTAGTAGGCGAGGATATCACCAAGTACAAATCGGGTATGGCTATGCTGATGACGCTGCGCGGTGTGCCGCAGATGTATTATGGCGATGAGATACTGATGAAAAATTTCTCTAACCCGGATGGCCTGGTGCGTGAGGATTTCCCAGGGGGGTGGGCCGACGATAAAGTAAACAAATTCAAAGCCGAAGGGCGCAACGAAAAGGAAAATGATGCCTTTAACTATGTACGCACACTGGCTAACTACCGCAAGAATACTACCGCTCTGCAAACCGGAAAGTTAATGCAGTATGTGCCCGAAGATGGCGTTTATGTGTACTTCAGGTACGATGATCTGAAAACGGTGATGGTGGTTTATAATAGCCGCGATAAGGAGCAAACGGTTTCAACCGGGCGCTATGTTGAACGCATAAATGGAACATTGAAGGCCCGGAATGTGATCACAGACCAGATACTTGAAATATCTAAATTAACTGTTCCAGCCAAAGCCACTTTGGTACTGGAATTAATACCCAACAATACACACTAATTAAATAACTGCACCCGCAGACTTCTGCGGATGATCTAAACAAAATGGCTACTATAAAAGCATGCATTTTTGACCTTGACGGAGTGATCGTCGATACGGCGGTTTATCATTACAAGGCCTGGAAACGACTGGCAAATGAACTCGGTTTCGATATCACCGAAGAACAAAACGAAAATCTGAAAGGCGTAAGCCGTATGGCGTCGCTCGACCTCATCCTGCAATGGGGAGGCGTTATTAAGACCGATAAGGAGAAGGAAGAATTAGCTACCCGCAAAAACACCTGGTATGTAGAAATGATCAATAAAATGACGCCGGATGAAATACTGCCCGGTGCAGCGGAATTTCTGCAAACCTGTATTGACGCAGGATTGAAAACCGCCTTAGGTTCAGCCAGCAAAAACTCGGAGACAATATTGATCAAAGTGGGTATTGCTCACTTTTTTAATGCGATAATTGACGGCAATAAAGTAAGCAAGCCAAAACCTGACCCGGAAGTGTTTTTAAAAGGTGCTGAAGAATTAGGTATTCCCGCTGAAAACTGCGTGGTATTTGAAGATGCCATTGCAGGTATAGAAGCGGCACACAATGGCGGAATGAAGGCGGTGGGGATAGGGTCGCCACAGGTGCTAATTCAAGCTGATTTGGTAGTGAGTGGGTTGGATAAAATGACATTGGATAAATTAAAAGAATTATAATCAGTCGTCATTGCGAGGAGTGAGCGACGAAGCAATCCCAAACTATACAGGGCGAACATGCAAAGTCGGGGATTGCTTCGTTCCTCGCAATGACGGTAACATAAGATACAAATGAAAAACTATATCAAAGTTGATGAGTGGAAGATCATAGAAGAGGGGTTTGAGCCGAAACATAATTTAATATCCGAGAGCCTTTTTAGCCTGGGTAACGGGCGCATGGGACAACGGGCAAATTTTGAGGAAGCCTACAGTGGCGAAACGCTGCAGGGCAACTACGTTGCCGGGGTATACTACCCAGACAAAACCCGTGTAGGCTGGTGGAAAAATGGCTACCCCGAATATTTTGCCAAAGTATTAAACGCAGCCAACTGGATCGGGATAGATGTGAATATCGATGGCGAACAATTGGACCTGGCCAAATCCGAAGTAAGCAATTTCAGACGCGAGCTGAATATGAAGGAAGGTTACCTGAAACGTACTTTCAGCGCGAAGACCGCAGGAGGCAAAGAAGTAGATGTAGAAGCCATCCGTTTTTGCAGCATGGCTGATGATGAGACCGGCGTTATCCGTTATGCCATCAACCCGTTAAATTTCAGCGGTCCGGTTACGATCACACCTTTTATAGATGGCGATATCAAAAACAAAGATTCCAACTATGATGAAAAGTTTTGGGACGAGGTAACCAAAGGCAGCTGGAGCGATGGCGGTTATGTACGACTGCGCACAAAGAAAACCGGCTTTGAAGTCGCAACCGGGCAAAAGTTTACGATTTCTCAAAATGGATCAACCCAAAGCATTGAAAAGGAAAAATATGTGGCGACCGAGATAAAATTAGATGCGGTTCAGGGTCAATCCATCTCTTTAACCAAATATGCTGCCAACCTTTCCTCACAGAATTACACCGCAGATACTTTGGTAGCTGAGTTGGAGAAAACTCTAAAAAGTATCAGCGCAAAAGGCTTCGAAAAAATGCTGGCTGAGCAAGCTGAAGCCTGGGATAAAAAATGGCAACATAACGACATTATTATCGAAGGTGATGCATCTGCACAACAGGGGATACGGTTTAATATCTTTCAGCTAAACCAAACCTATACAGGTGAGGATGATAGATTAAATATTGGTCCGAAAGGCTTTACCGGCGAAAAATACGGCGGCTCGACCTATTGGGATACTGAAGCTTATTGCGTGCCGTTCTACCTGGCTACTGCCGATCCCAAAGTGACCCGCAATCTGCTTTTGTATCGCTACAAGCAATTAGGCAAGGCAATTGACAATGCCAAACTACTGGGCTTTAAGGATGGCGCAGCCCTATACCCAATGGTAACCATGGATGGCACCGAATGCCACAATGAATGGGAGATCACTTTTGAAGAAATACACCGTAACGGGGCCATCGCTCATGCGATATTCAATTATGTACGCTATACTGGTGATGAGCAATATTTAGTGGATTACGGTTTGGAAGTACTGATCGCGATAGCAAGGTTTTGGGCGCAGCGGGTTAACTGGTCGGAAGAAAGGCGGCAATACGTAATGTTGGGTGTAACCGGTCCGAATGAATATGAGAACAACGTCAACAATAACTGGTATACAAGCACGATTGCTACCTGGTGTATGAAATATACTTTGGAGGTAATTGAAAAAGTAGAGGTGTTAGACAAAACAAAACACGATTCTCTGATTGAAAGGATTAAATTCGACAAGGAAAAAGAGGGAGCAAAATTCAGGGACATTATTGAAAAGATGTATTATGGGCATGATGCTAAGCTTGGAATATTTCTGCAGCAGGATGGGTATCTTGATAAGGAACAAATATTGGTAAAGGATCTGCCTGCAAGTGATCGCCCGCTCAATCAGAAATGGAGCTGGGACAGGATATTGCGTTCCTGCTATATTAAACAGGCGGATGTGTTACAAGGATTATACTTTTTTGAAGAGAATTACGATATCGATACCATCCGCCGCAATTATGATTTTTATGAACCGAGGACGGTGCATGAGTCGTCACTATCTCCTTGCGTTCATGCGGTGATCGCTGCCAAATTGGGTGATGAAGCTCGGGCGTATGAGTTTTACCTCCGTACTTCACGTTTGGATTTAGATGACTATAATAACGATACCGAAGACGGCTGCCACATCACCTCAATGGCGGGCACATGGATATCAGTGGTAGAAGGTTTTGGTGGAATGAGGGTGCGGGATGGAAAATTATCTTTTGATCCTTTCTTGCCTGAGAAATGGCAATCATTCTCATTCAAAGTAGGGTTTAGAGGAACTTCTATAAAAGTTACTGTCATGAAGAAGCAAGTGAATATAGGACATTTATCTGGACCCGACATAAAAGTTTTCATTAGAGGCAGAGAACATAGTTTGACAGCTAATACAGCAATAAACACAGTATCGGTAACTGTTTACCCTCCCTCACCAAAAATGTCACAGGAAAGCTAATACTATGGATCAATCTTCAGACAATAAGCTCACTATCTATCAACTCTTACCGCGCCTGTTTGGGAACACCAATCAGACTAACAAATTCTATGGCTCAATAGAGGAAAATGGTGTTGGTAAGTTCAATGATATCAATGATAAACCCCTTCAGGAAATAAAGAAGATGGGTTTTACCCACGTATGGTATACAGGGGTGATTGAGCATGCTACGATGACGGATTATTCAAAATCCGGCATCAAACCCGACGATCCTGATGTGGTTAAAGGCCGTGCTGGTTCCCCCTATGCAGTGAAGGATTATTATGATGTCGATCCTGACCTGGCTGTTGATGTGCAGAACCGGATGAAGGAATACGAAGCATTGATCGCTAGATCGCATCAAAATGGCTTAAAAGTGATTATGGATTTTGTGCCAAACCATGTGGCGCGTACTTATGGCTCAGACGTAAAACCTGCAGAGGTTCGTGACTTTGGTCAGGATGATGATAAAAGCAAAGCGTTCAACCCCAAGAATGATTTTTATTATACACCGGGACAGGCATTTGTTGTTCCGCAAGGCTATAATCCGGGAGGCGATGAGTTTAATAATCCGCTGAAAGATGGCAAGTTTGATGAGAATCCGGCTAAAGCTACAGGTAATGATGTTTTTAGCTCGTGGCCCTCTATCAATGATTGGTTCGAGACACTAAAGCTAAACTATGGGGTTGATTACCAGAATGGCTGGCAAAAACATTTTGACCCAATCCCGCCGCTTTGGAATAAAATGCTGGATATCCTGAAGTTCTGGGCTGCAAAAGGTATTGACGGTTTTCGCTGCGACATGGTGGAGATGGTTCCTTTCGAGTTTTGGGGATGGATAATTCCTCAAGTAAAAGCGGATTATCCCGAATTGATCTTCATCGGCGAGGCTTATGACCGGGGCAAATATCACGACTATATTCATACAGGGAAGTTTGATTATTTATATGATAAGGTTGGCTTGTATGACTCTGTTAAACGCTTAACCCGCAATGAATTCGGTGCATCAACATGGGACATTAATTTTGTTTGGAATAATGACTGCAAATTTATCGATGTGCATATGCTCCGTTTTATGGAAAACCACGACGAGCAGCGTATTGCATGTCCGGATTTTGCAGGAAACCCGTGGTTGGCTGTGCCGGGAATGATCATAACAGCGACATTACACCGCGGACCGGTGATGATTTATTTCGGTCAGGAGGTGGGGGAGCCCGCCTCAGGTGCGGAAGGCTTTAGCAGTAATGACGGCCGCACCAGCATATTTGATTACTGGGGCGTACCTGAACACCAGAAGTGGCTGAATAACGGTAATTGGGATGGCGGACAATTATCCGACGATCAAAAACGGTTGAGAGAATTTTACAGCAAACTGCTGAATGTTGTTCGCGATAACGAAGCGCTACATACAGGCGAGTTTTGGGAATTGATGGTAGCTAATGAACACCAACCGGGCTTTGACCAGAGATTATACATCTTCCTTCGTTATACCGATAAACAACGTATATTAGTGATAACCAATTTTAACCGTGACGAACGCAGGATACAAATACAGCTTCCTGCCGACCTGCTTGGCAAACTGCAAATAAGCGGGAAAGCTGAATTTACAGACTTGATGAGCGGAGCGAAATTCGTAACTGATAATGTTGCTGATGGCATAGGAATAAACCTGTCCGCAATGAGCGGGATGTTATTGCAATTTTGACCAGAATTTATTGAATTTTAAGAATGAGCAGAATTCTGTAAATTCATTAATTCTGAAAATTCCGGTTCAGACAAATGAACCAATCAACGATCAACCAATATTAACCAATCACTAAATGACGACAGTAAGTATAACCCATAAACCACGGCTGAGTTTTTGGCAGATATGGAACATGAGCTTTGGTTTTCTGGGCATCCAGTTTGGCTGGGCATTGCAAATGGCCAATATGAGCGCCATTTACGAATACCTTGGTGGCAAGCCCGATAAAATCCCCTTTCTATTCCTGGCAGCGCCTTTAACGGGACTTATTGTTCAGCCTATAATCGGTTATTTCAGCGATCATACCTGGCATAAAACGCTGGGGCGCAGACGCCCATATTTTTTGGTGGGGGCCATCCTGAGTACTATTTGTCTCTTCTTAATGCCGCAATCGTCAACTTTATGGATGGCTGCCGGAGTGCTATGGATACTGGATACTTCTATCAATGTGAGCATGGAGCCATTCAGGGCATTCATTACCGATAAATTGCCCGATGATCAGCGCACCCGGGGATTCTCTATGCAGAGTGTGTTTATTGGTTTAGGATCGGTTATAGCTTCCATATTACCGTGGATGATGGCCAATTGGTTCCATGTATCCAACAACCTAATAGATGGCTCACACATCCCGGCAACAGTAAGATATTCGTTTTACATAGGTGCCGTTGCGTTTATTACCGCTGTATTATATACCATCATCACCAGTACAGAATACCCACCTGCAGATATTACCGAACGTCAAAAAAAACGGGAGGAAAAGAAAGGATTTGGAGGCGGTGCAGGCGAAATTATTCACGCTATTCGCACTATGCCCAAAAGAATGAGAAAACTGGCAATCATGCAGTTTTTTACCTGGCCGGGCTTGTTCCTAATGTGGTTTTATTATTCTCCGGCAGTTGCCCGCAATGTCTTTGGCGCATTGAGTGAGAAAGATGATCTGTATACCAAAGGAATTGAGTTTGCCGGGTTAACTCTTGGATACTACAACGTCGTGACTTTCGTATTTGCTTTCTTTTTGCCTTTAATAGCAACAAAAATTGGTCGGAAATACACGCATATGATCTGCCTGCTTTGCGGTGCTGCCGGGCTAATATCTGTCGCATTTATTCACACCCCAAATATGCTTTTTGTGTCGATGACAGGTGTGGGCATAGCCTGGGCAAGTATTCTTTCCATGCCATATGCCATGCTTGGCGGTTGTTTGCCGGAGAATAAAGTGGGTATCTATATGGGCATATTTAATTTCTTTATTGTACTACCCGAGATCATTGCATCGTTATTTTTTGGATGGATAATGGCACATTTGCTAAACAATAACCGCCTGCTTGCCGTTGAAATTGGTGGCTGCATGATGATATTGGCTGCGTTACTGGCCCTCAGAGTGAATGAGCATGACGAGTAATTTGTCAGGTTAACACTTAAATAAAATTTTAGTACTTTGTTTATTAACGTCGATTATTATATTGCGTATAAATAACACAACTAACATATTTGCAGAAGAGACGATAAATATTAATGGAAGAAAAAAATACGTTAAACCCCGAACTACTACCCGCAAAACAGATTGAAGAGGATGATGAATTTCACCACGTCAACAATCCGGCTGCCGGAATAAAACCAATTGTTAAAAAATATTTGGGCGCGCCGACTGGTGCCGTTCAAAAAGGAAATAAGTTCTTTTTTACTGACGGCGACGCAAGAGTAGAAGTTACCGTAGTTACTGACGAGATCATAAGAGTAAGGCTGGCCCCTCACAGCGTTTTCCTGGATGAATTTTCTTACGCAGTGCCAAAATTGGAAAACAAAGTATCGCTGTTTGGCTTACGCGAAGAAGAGACTGAATACATTGTTTACACCAATATTGTTAACTGCCACGTCCGCAAAAAGGATTTCTTTATATCATTTTCTGATAACCAGAATAATGTAACCAGTACTGATGCTGTACAGATGCACTGGGAGGAAAATATCAAGTTTGGCGGCTATTATGTATACTGTACCAAGGAATGCCAGGCTGAAGAAAGCTTCTTCGGACTAGGCGATAAGGCTACGGAGCTTAACTTGAGAGGAAAGCGGTTAAAGAACTGGAATACAGATGCTTATTCATTTGCATGGAACCAGGATCCTTTATACCGCGCTATCCCTTTCTACATCAGTTTGGATAAAGGAATAGCCCACGGGATATTCTTTGATAATACCTTTAAAGCGGAGTTTGACTTTGGAGCAGAAGACCCTACCAAGACAAGTTTTTGGGCCGAAGGTGGCGAGTTACAATATTACTATATCCACGGTCCGCACATGATGGACGTGGTAAAGCGTTACCACGTAATTACCGGTACACACCCTATGCCTCCACTTTGGGCTTTGGGTTACCACCAATGCCGCTGGAGTTATTATCCTGAATCAAAAGTGAGGATGGTGACTAAAACCTTCCGCGAGCAAAAAATACCTTGCGACGGTATTTACCTGGATATCGATTACATGGACGGCTACCGCTGCTTTACCTGGAACCGCAAATATTTCCCTGATCCGAAAAAAATGATCAAGGAATTAGCCGACCAGGGCTTTAAAACGGTAGTGATCATCGACCCGGGTATCCGCGTGGATGATAATTATTCAGTATTTAAAGAAGGAAAAGAAAAGAAATATTTCTGCCGCCGTTGTGACGACTACTTTATGGAGGGCCACGTATGGCCCGGCCGCTGCCAGTTTCCTGACTTCACTAATCCTGAAGTAAGAGAATGGTGGGGTGGATTATTCGATGAACTGGTACAATTAGGCGTAGCCGGCGTTTGGAATGATATGAACGAGCCTGCCGTGTTCGGCAATGGCACTTTCCCGGATGATGTTCGACATCAATATGACGGCCATCGCGGATCGCACCGTAAGGCGCACAATGTTTATGGTATGCAGATGGTTCGTGCAACTTATGAAGGTTTGCGCAAGCTGATGAAAAATAAGCGGCCATTTACTATCACCCGTGCGGGTTATTCTGGCGTACAGCGTTATTCATCCGTATGGACAGGGGATAATGTGGCTTCGTGGGAACATTTGAAACTAGGTAATATACAGATTCAACGTTTATCTGTGTCGGGAATATCATTTTGTGGTACCGATATAGGCGGCTTCAGCGGAGAGCCTGATGGTGAGCTGTTTACCCGTTGGATACAAATGGGTGTGTTCTCGCCATTTATGCGCGCGCACTCGGCAGGTGATACCAAGGAGCGTGAGCCATGGAGCTTTGGCGAGCCATTTACCGCTATCAACCGTAAATTTATTGAGTTGCGTTACAGGCTTATGCCATACCTGTATTCGGCATTTTGGGAGCATCATCGTTATGGTTTCCCGATCATCAGGCCGGTAGTATTGCAGGAACAGCATGAAGAAGGTAATCAATACCGCCAGGATGAGTTTACGTATGGTGATAAGATATTGATATGCCCTGTTTTAGAACCAGGACAAAAGACCCGTACCGTATACCTGCCAAAAGGCAAATGGTATGATTTCTGGAGCCACGAACTGATTGATGGCGGTAAAGAAATAGTGGTACCTACGCCATTGGATATCATACCGATCTTTGTAAAAGCAGGTTCTATCATTCCGGAATACCCGGTAATGCAGTATGTAGGAGAGAAAGAGATAGACGAAGTGAAGATGAATGTTTATTTCAGTGATACCGAAGTGAACTCGTTTATTTTTGAAGATTACGGCGAAACCTTTGCCTACGAGCAGGATATCTATCTCGAAAAGAAATTTGTGGTTAGAGGCAAGGAAAATAAGATGACCATACAACAAAGTATGGAGGGCCTATATACCCCACGCTATGAAAATTACCATCTGAACATTATCGGTCTGCCATTTAAGCCAACACGTGTGATAGCTGATAATAATGATGTGAAGGATTTTGTGATTTCAGCAGATAAATCTATTCAACTGAAGTTGAGGAAAAACTTTACGCAGCTGGTTATCAGCTAATAAGCGCAAAGTATTACCCGGAGTGCCGATTAAATGCCCATTTATTTGCACTTCGGGTAATTATATGATAAATTTATATCAACGACCAATTTTTTAACCGGACCTAACTTCTTCCTGATGACTAAACAAGGCTTGCAAAGGGTTATTGTTGAACATGTAACGCCTGAAATTGATGCAGGCCGTTATTACATTAAAAAGATTAAGGGTGATATGCTGACGGTAGAAGCTGATATTTTTACCGATGGGCACGACCATGTGCGTGGAAGGATATTGTACAAGCACGAGGGTGAAAAGAAATGGTCGCACACCGGGATGCACGCCACCTGGAATGACCGCTGGCAGGGCGTGTTTTACTTACCGCAAACAGGTTTTTATCATTACAAAGTAACAGGTTGGGTAGATCATGCATTGACCTGGCACGAAGGCTTTTTAAAAAAATACCAGGATGCCCAGCACATGGGTGTGGAGTTGCTGATCGGTGCTAATTTCCTGGAGGAAATGCTACCACATGCTAGTACTTCTGATCAGAGGCAGATAACGAAACTGATCGAAATGCTGCGCGATGAATCACGGTATGATCTGGCGATAAATGCGGTATTAGGAAAAGATATTCACTTCTTTATCAATTTATATCCTGATCTGGCTAATGCTACGGTTTATGAGCGCGACTTGCGTGTTTTTGTTGACCGGGGAAAGGCAGGCTTTAGCAGCTGGTATTGTTTCTTTCCGAGATCGGCCTCTCCCGTTGCGGGTAAGCACGGTACATTTAAAGATTGTGAGTTGCTGCTACCACGAATAGCCGAAATGGGATTTGACGTGCTGTATTTCCCACCTATACATCCGATAGGGAAGACGTTCAGGAAAGGGAAAAACAATACAGTAAACGCGCAGCCTACGGATGACGGCGTACCTTATGCAATCGGCTCAAAAGATGGCGGGCATAAGGATATATTGAAGAAGCTGGGCACTTTAGAAGATTTTAAGCATTTGATAAAAGAAGCTGCTTCACATGGATTAGAGGTAGCGATGGATTTTGCCATACAATGCTCTCCCGATCATCCTTATGTGAAAAAACACCCCGCATGGTTTAAGTGGCGGCCGGATGGTACGGTGCAATACGCCGAAAATCCACCCAAAAAATACCAGGATATATTGCCGATCAATTTTGAAAATGACGACTGGCAAAACCTTTGGAACGAACTCAAGAGTATAGTAGAGTACTGGTGCGAACAAGGTATCCGTATTTTTAGGGTAGATAACCCGCATACCAAGTCTTTCAACTTTTGGGAATGGTGCATTGCTGAGGTGCAGAAGAAATACCCCGATGCCATTTTCCTTGCCGAGGCTTTCACTAAACCAAAGGTGATGAAACATTTGGCTAAACTGGGCTACACACAATCGTATACCTACTTCGTTTGGCGAACCCAAAAGCACGAGATCGTCGATTATATGAACGAACTCACCCAGACGGAAATGAAGGACTATTATCGTCCGAATTTCTGGCCGAATACGCACGACATCAACCCACATTACTTACAGGATGGTAACGAGAATAGCTTTATCATCCGCTTCTTCATGGCAGCCACACTATCATCCAACTATGGCATATTTGGCCCCGTGTATGAGCTATTATATCATGATCCATATCCCGGCAAGGAAGAATACCTGAACTCAGAGAAATACGAAGTACGCCATTGGGATTGGGGCAAGCGAAACCGCTTGACAGAGGTGATCACCAAAGTAAATGCTGCGCGCAAAGTGAATCCAGCGTTACAAAATACCAACAACATCAGGTGGTGTTCTATAGACAACGACCAGATGCTGGCTTATTATAAAAAGACAGGCGATAATTGTATCCTGTGTATTGTGAAGCTCGATCCGCATAACAAGCAATTCGGGCATGTGCAGGTGCCTTTGTATGATTTAGGGCTGCATCCCGGCGATGAATTCCATGTGTTTGATATCATAACAGGCAACACTTATACCTGGAACCAGGAATGGAACTATGTGCAGCTGGAGTCGTGGGACTTGCCAATTCATTTATTCAGGATAGAAGTGTAAATTTATAGGTATGGGCAAGTTAGATGTGATAGAGAAAACCACCTCGGTAACGCTGAAAAAGCCCTGGACGCAATTTGCCCTCGATAAGAAAGCCATCTCCTGGCTGGAAGAAAACGTGCTTTATGAATACATGCGCAACTGCCGCTGGTTTGCCGGCAAGGCGCGTATGATTAAATTCTTAAAGGTACAGCAGATGCTGAGCATGCCGATGGAGGGCGGAACAGCTTATCTCATCATTATCCATGTCGGCTATACTTATGGCGACGAAGAAAAATATGGCATGCCCGTTTCCTTTGTTGCTGATGATTATGAGTTGCTGGATCAAATCAACCCAAAAGCATTTATTGTTAAGGCGATAGTTGATGGTAAATCTGGCTGGTTGATAGATGCTATTTATGATTTTCGTTTTCAAGCTGAATTGTACAGAAGCATCTGGAACAATGCTGTTGTGAAACAGGACAACGGTCACCTGGCGTATCATAAAGGAAAAGGCCTGGCCGCTACGGATGAGGATATGTGCTACTTATGCGTTATTCCCGACCTGGAGCAAAGCAATTCGTCGCTGATATTCGGCAATAAATATTTCTTTAAATTTTACAGGAAGCTTTTCCGGGAGATCAACCCTGAGGTAGAAATGCTTCAGTTTTTGACCGAAACAGGAGGATTTAAAAATATCCCTGCCTTTTGCGGCAGCCTGATATACGAGCGACCAGACACACCGCCTGTTACACTTGGTTTGATGATGCAGAAGGTAGCCAGTAAATCAGATAGCTGGGTAGCTACAGGGGATGACCTGAACAACTTCCTGTTCATGTTCGTGGATAAGATATTCGGCATACAAGACCAGGTTTTTGAGAAGGTAGAATTATTGGGGAAACGAACAGCTGAAATGCACCTGGCTTTATTATCCGACAAAAAGAATAAAGATTTCAAACCTGAAAAGTACGATGAGACCTATGTAACATGGCTGCAGGAACACCTGAATAAGCTGGTACACAAACGTATCAATCTGCTGAAAGAAAACTATGCCCGTTTGGATAAAAATTCCAAAGCTTTGGCGGATGAGTTTATCAAAAGTGAAAAAATCATCCGTCACTTCTTTGATAAAATAGCTGGAGGTGACCTTAAATCTCAACGCATACGCATCCACGGCGATTACCATTTGGGACAGGTATTATATACAGGGGTAGATTACCTGGTCATCGACTTCGAAGGTGAGCCCGAAAGTTCAATAACCGACCGCAAAATAAAACATTCGCCGATGAAGGATGTTGCGGGTATGATACGGTCTTTCCATTACGCAGTGTGCGCCAAATTGTATTTCAGCAATGAAACTAAGAGTGTCGATCCGCTGCGATTGCAAAAATCAACAGACCGCTGGTATAAACTGATCACGGATGCTTATGTCGACGCTTATTTACATACAATGGGCGATATATCTGCTATATTTGGTAACCGCACCGAAATGAACTTTTTATTGCAGCTGCATTTGCTGGAAAAGGCAGTTTACGAGTTGGGTTATGAACTGAACGGTCGGCCGGATTGGGTAAGGATACCGCTTAAAGGTATCCAACAAGTATTATTGGAAATAGAAAAATTTAACAGCTAACGCCTGCAGGCACAAATATCTATGGCTAAAAAAACAAATGATACCGGCAAAGAAGCTCCTGCTAAAAAGGCAGCTCCTAAAAAAGCCACAACCGCTGCTAAGAAACCGGTTGCCGCTGAAACCAAAACTGTAAAAAAAGCAGCTAAAAAGCCCGCTGCAAAGGCAAAAGCCGCCCCGGCCGCAAAAGTGGCAACTAAAAAATCGACAACCAAACAATCTATGCCTGCACAATCACTGCCTAATGCCGTACAGTCGTACAGCCGCTTTACCGAATTTGATGTCAGCCTGTTCAGATCGGGCAAGCATTATAAATTATACGAGAAGTTTGGTTCCCATGTAATGGAAGTCAACGGCGTTGTTGGCACCTACTTTTCAGTATGGGCGCCTAACGCGCAGTACGTATCGGTGATAGGCAATTTCAATTACTGGGACAAAGGTACCCACCAATTGTTTGTGCGCTGGGATTCATCGGGTATTTGGGAAGGTTTTATTCCGAATGTGGGCGATGGCGAGACCTATAAATATTTTATAAAAGCATCATCCGGTGAAGAACTGGAGAAGTCTGATCCATTTGCATTGCGCTGGGAAGAACCGCCGCGCACTGCCTCTATCGTAGCAGATACTTATTACGAATGGAAGGATAAGAAATGGATGAAGGAACGCCACGTTCATAATGCTTTGGATCAGCCATATTCAGTTTATGAAGTGCATTTAGGCTCATGGGCGCGCAGCATGGAAAGTCCGGATGCATTTTATACTTATGAGCAACTGATCGATAAAATTGTGCCATATGTAAAGGACATGGGTTTTACGCACGTAGAGTTTATGCCTTTGGCAGAGCATCCGTATTATCCAAGCTGGGGTTACCAGGTGAGCGGATATTACGCTGCCTCGAGCCGTTACGGAACGCCAAAACAACTGATGAAGCTGATAGAAGCTTTTCACAATGAGGGCATTGGCGTAATACTGGATTGGGTACCATCCCATTTTCCGGGTGATATTCACGCTTTATATCGCTTTGACGGCACGCATTTATATGAACACGCCGATCCACGCAAGGGCTTTCATCCGGATTGGAAATCATATATTTTCAATTACGGACGTAATGAAGTTAAAGCATTCCTGATTAGTAATGCATTATTTTGGCTCGATCGTTATCATTTAGACGGCCTACGTGTAGATGCAGTAGCGTCTATGCTTTATTTGGATTATTCGCGCAACCACGGTGAGTGGGAGCCTAACCAATACGGCGGCAACGAGAACCTGGAGGCAATAGCTTTTCTGAAAGAATTTAATGAGGCTTGCTATAGTCATTTCCCTGATACGCAAACTATTGCGGAAGAGTCGACCTCATTTACAGGGGTTAGTCGCCCGGTATTTGCAGGCGGCTTGGGTTTTGGTATGAAGTGGATGATGGGCTGGATGCACGATACCATCAAGTATTTCTCAACTGATCCGCTTTATCGCAGGTATCATCATAACCAGATCACTTTTAGTTTGATCTACGCCTTTACCGAAAACTTCATGCTGCCTTTTTCGCATGATGAAGTGGTATATGGCAAAGGCTCTATGCTGAATAAAATGCCTGGCGATGAGTGGCAGAAATTTGCCAACCTGCGTTTGGTGTATAGTTATATGTTTACACACCCCGGCAGCAAATTATTGTTTATGGGTGCTGAATTTGGCCAGGGATCGGAGTGGAATTTTAGTCAGTCGCTGGAATGGTACGTGCTGGAATATCCGAACCATAGGGGCATACAAGAAACTGTAAAAGCGTTGAACCATCTATACAGAACTGAGCCTGCGCTTTACGAAAAGAGCTTTGATGGCAGCGGGTTTGAGTGGATCGATGGTGGAAATGCTAATGACTCAGTGTTGATCTACACCCGTAAAGGACTTGACCCTAAGAACGATCTCGTGATCGTGCTGAATATGACCCCGGCACCGCACCATGGTTTCCGCGTGGGCGTTCCTGAGGCGGGAAGCTGGAAGGAAATATTCAACTCCGATGATAAGAAATTCTGGGGTAGCGGTATGCTGAATGATAAGGCTGTTAAGACTGAAAAAGAGCACTGGCATGGCAGGGATAATTCGGTGCAGATCGATCTGCCGCCGTTGGGAGCGACGGTGTTGAAGAGGACTAAATGAATATAGTGTGGGGTGTCATGCTGAGGCACTCGAAGCATGTGGGCAAAGGCCTTTACGCCCTGCATAGGCGTTAATGCATAGTTCACGATGCCCAACGCACATGCTTCGAGTGCCTCAGCATGACACCCTTTTTGAACTCTACTATGAGCTACAAATTCTTCTATTTATTCCTTGCCGGCGGAATATTAGGTTTGCTGATCCTGATCTATCAGATATTAACCCAATATCCGAAGGTAGAGACTTTCGATGCTGTATTTAATGCGGCATTAGTAGTAGTCTTCTTTTATCTGGCTTACAAAGTGCGCCGCGAAAAGGAAGATAAGAATTTGATGTAACCGATTGATTTTATTATATTTACTTCAATCACTTATCCGCCTTTATCATGAAAAAGTTTCTCTTCCTCTCAATTTTAGCGCTCATTTATTTTTCGTCCTGCAAACAACAAAGCGGCAGTCCTACTGTAGCTGAATATTTTGCGCCTGTTGATTCCGGTGTGCAAGTGGCAGGTATCAAAATGGTTAGCGTTCAAACGCCTGTCGGCAAGTTCAGGGTATGGACAAAGCGTTTTGGCAATAATCCGCGCATCAAGGTACTGCTGTTGCATGGCGGTCCGGCGTTTACCCACGAGTACCTGGAGTGCTTTGAAAGCTTCTTTCCGAAAGAAGGCTTTGAAATGATCGAGTACGACCAATTGGGCTCTTACTACAGCGATCAGCCTAAAGACAGCAGCTTATGGACAACGCCGCGCTTTGTGGAAGAGGTAGAACAAGTTCGTCAGGCCTTAAAACTGGACAGTAGCAATTTTTATCTGTTGGGTAACTCGTGGGGTGGCATACTTGGAATGGAGTATGCTTTAAAATATCAAAAGAATCTGAAGGGGCTTATCGTTTGCAATATGATGGCCAGCATACAGGCCTACGCTAAATATAATTTGGTATTAAGAAGCCAGATGCGCAAATCATTAGTCGACTCCCTGTTAAATTATGAGGCCAAGGGTATGTATAAGGATACCACTTACCAGAAATTGGTGTTTTCCGAGTTTTACAACAAACACTTGTGCCGTTTGCCCGAATGGCCCGACCCGGTTAACCGCGCTTTTAAGCATTTTAACGAAGAGATCTATGTGATGATGCAGGGCCCAAGCGAGTTTAAAACAGGCGGCAGGCTGCTGCACTGGGATATCAGCAACCGCTTAAAAGAACTCACAGTGCCAACCCTGATGGTAGGGGCCAAATACGATACGATGGATCCCAAATACATGGAATGGATGAGTACGCAGGTAAAAAATGGCAAAAGTCTGTATTGCCCTAACGGTAGTCACCTGTGCATGTGGGATGACCAGAAGGTATTTATGGATGGGGTGGTTAAGTTTATTAAGGATGTGGATGCGGGGAAGTAACAGAAGTACGGGTAATTCATGGAATAAATACTTTGTTTTTCCTTTATGCGCAATCCTGGGGTTTCTTTTAATTGGCATGATTTACAACTTTTGGAAAAGTGAAAATGAAATTCCTCAATGGGCAATTAATGGTGTTGTTCAGAAAGTAAAATATTATGATAAAAGGGGCGAACCAGAAATAACTGTCAGTGGCAAAACGTACTACCTGGAATCAAGACATTGGAATATTCCCTTTGGAATTGAAAAGGGTGACTCAATATTTAAGATTAAAGGCTCGATGGAAATTAGACTTGTTAAGCACACGAGTGGGAAAGTCATAAATGTTAAATTATAGCACTTTGCTCATACTCCCGAGAGTTTGTAACCATGGTAAAAGCTTTTAGCTTAATGTTCACGAGCGTTCACGGTGTGAACGTGAACGCTATCAATTCCCATTCTGATGATGCAGCAAAGGACGCGGATCAAACACCACTTTTATATGAGTGATCTTGTGATGCTCCACCTGGTACCAACCACAGCAGAATACGGTTATCCCGCCCATGTCGATTTCGTACAACACACAAACATCGGTGCCGTCAGCGAAGGTTTTTAGAAGATGGTATTTAAACTTCATCTTCTTCATATCATCAAAGCAGGCATCGGCGCCGTTTCGGGAACCCATTACACCTTCAAATTTCAGGTCTTCATCGGCATATTTCCTGGCATCGTCAAATTCCTCTTCGTTCATGCATTTCAAAAACGACATGACGGTATATTTTGCGGAAGCGGTGGTTGTCATCATGGCTAAAAGGGTTTAATTGGTTACGGTAGTGAACTGACAATTACATTAGCCTTATCTATCTAACTCAAAAAATAAGGAAATGTGTTATTACGGTTCGTTTTTTATAGATAAAGCCATAAATTTATTAAATGGCTTAATGCCTGGCACTCAACTCAATTATATTACCTTTCGCAAAATAATTAATGAGAAAAATCACATTATCCCGCGTGATAGTCGCAGGTCTGTTGCTTATTGCAGGACTTGGCTGCCACACCCCTAAAAAAGATCAAACCAAAGATATGACCGACCGCAAATGGTGGAAAGAAGCCGTAGTGTACCAGATATACCCGCGCAGCTTTATGGATATTAATGGCGATGGTATTGGCGATCTGAAAGGTATCATCTCCAAACTGGATTATATTAAAAGTCTGGGCGTAAATGTTGTTTGGCTCAACCCGATCTATAGCTCGCCCAATGATGACAATGGGTATGACGTAAGTGATTACCGTAACATCATGAAAGACTTCGGCACGATGGCTGATTTTGATGCTATGTTGAAAGGGATGCATGAGCGTGGCATAAAACTGGTAATGGACCTGGTGGTAAACCATAGCAGTGATGAGCACGAGTGGTTTAAACAAAGTCGCAGTTCGCGCACCAATCCTTATCGTGATTATTATCACTGGTGGAATGCTGATAAAGGCAAACCTGCACCGCGTTACAGCCTGTTCGACGTGAACCATGATGCCTGGATGTATGATTCAACTACCAATGCTTACTACCTGCATTATTTCTCGCGCAAGCAACCTGACCTGAACTGGGAAAATCCAAAACTGCGCCAGGAAGTGTTTGATATGATGAAGTTTTGGGCCGATAAAGGTATTGATGGTTTCAGACTGGATGCTTTTCAGTTTGCAGCGAAGGATACTACATTTCCGGTATTGCCACAGGGATACGAAAAGGAATTCACGAAATATTACGCTATGCAGCCGGGCTTGCATGAATACCTGAAGGAGATGCACAACCAAGTGCTAAGCAAATACGATGTGATGAGTGTAGCCGAAGGAGCGGGTAATTCGGATCAGGATGCACATGATTTGGTAGACGCCGACCGGAACGAGTTAAATATGGCCTATGCTTTTGAGGGTGTTGATATTGCCAAGCCCGAAGGATATAGCGTGCTGCACTTTAAAGAGGTATTCAGCAAGTGGGATAGTGTTTTTGCTCAAAAGGGATGGTTATCCATCTTCCTTGCCAATCACGACCAGGCACGGTTGGTTAGCCGCTTTGGTAATGATGATCCGAAGTTCAGGGAAGTGTCATCAAAAATGCTTACAACTTTCATCATGACCATGCGCGGAACGCCATACTATTACAATGGGGACGAACTGGGCATGACCAACGCCGGCTTCACTGATATAAAAGACTACCGCGATAAAGCCACGCTGAATGAATATCAGCATCAAAAGAACATTGGCGGCAATATGGATCAGTTTATGAAACAAACTGCGTTCAGCTGCCGCGATAATGGTCGTACGCCATTTCAGTGGAATAGCAGCGCCAATGCAGGTTTCACAACCGGTACGCCGTGGATAAAGGTGAACAGCAACTACACAACTATTAACGAAGCTGCTCAGGATAAAGATCCGAATTCGCCTTTGAATTATTTCAGAAGGATTGTGAAGCTTAGAAAAGATAACCTGGTGTTGGTGTATGGGAAATATACTTTGCTGGATAAGTCAAACCCAGATGTATATGCTTACACACGGGAGCTTGACGGCAAGAAGTTCCTGGTTCTGCTCAATTTCAGAAATGAGGCCAAAACGGCTAATACAGGTTTAGACTTGTCAAAGGCTAAAGTGCTTATTGATAATTACACCGAACCATCCACCGATGGCAAGCTAAAGCCTTATGAAGCAGTGGTATACCAGTTGCAATAAACCGTTCACAACCGAACGATAACTGTATCAAATCCGAACGGATTAGGAGTTTGGTATTTTGCATAATATGCTGATAGTTAGCTTGATATAAAACAGGCACACTATTGGCAGGGTTATCTGCATAAAACCGCGCGGATCATGATTAAAAATTACCTGCTGATTGCCTTTAGGAACCTCAGCAAAAACAAGGGCTTTTCGTTTATCAATATTTTCGGACTGGCTATTGGTATGGCCGCCTGTCTGCTGCTGTTGCAGTATGTAACTTTCGAACTGAGTTTCGATAAGTTTCATGCCAAGGGCGACCGTATATATCGCATCAACCAGGACCGCTATGATAACGGCAAGCTAAGCACCCGCTGGGCGGGTGGTGCGTTTGCCCCCGGCAGCGAGTTTAAGGCGCAACTGCCCGATATAGAGGATTTCGTTAAAATGGTGCCTGCCGGACAGATCCTGGTGAATTACAAAGACCAGAAGATCGTTGTAAAAGATCAGTCTAACTACTTTGTAAGCGAGTCGTTCTTTAATATTTTCAGTTACCCGTTGCTAAGCGGCGATCCCAAGACCGCACTTAAAGAGCCTAACTCTGTGGTTATTTCTGAGACGATTGCTAATAAGCTTTTCCATAACGGCAACGCAATGGGACAAACACTGGTGATGAATAACGATAAGCCGATCAAGATCACCGGCGTGATGAAGGATATGCCTGCGAATACTCACATGAAGCTGGAGTTTTTACAATCGTATACAACGCTGGTCAAAAACTATGCGCCAGACATCGATAAAAGGTGGTATAATGACGGTTGTACAACTTACCTTTTGCTGCGTCCGGGCGTCGATCCAAGAAAATTGGAGACCAAATTTCTTCCAATTGTAAAGAAAGCATATGAGGAGTTTAAGAGTTCTGGAGCCACCGCTGTTTATACTTTACAACCTGCGCAAAGCATCCATCTTTATTCCAATAGAATGTTCGAATTGCAGCCTAACTCCGATGGTAATTCAGTTTACCTGTTGTTAGGCGTAGCCATATTTGTGATCGTTATTGCATGGATCAATTATATCAACCTGGCTACGGCGCGGGGTATTGGTCGCGCTAAAGAGGTTGGTGTTCGCAAAACATTAGGATCGGACAAAGGGCAGCTGATCACTCAGTTTATGTTCGAAGCCGGGCTGCTCAACTTGATGGCATTGGCTCTGGCCTTTATATTGATCGGTGTATTCCTACCTATATTCGGCAGCCTGTCGGGTACAAATATCAGCTTTAGCCTCTTCGGACACTTCTCATTTTGGTTAAGCGTGGTAGCCATGTTATTGGTCGGAACATTCTTATCAGGATTCTACCCGGCTCTTGTTCTGTCATCTTTCCGGCCTGTCGAGGTGATGAAAGGCAAGCTTTCAGCATCGCCTCGTGGTATTATTTTACGCAAGGGCATGGTGGTGTTCCAGTTTGCTGCGTCAATATTCCTGCTGATCGGCTCATTGACTGTGTTCAGACAGATCGAATATATGCAGAAGCAAAACCTGGGTATCAATATTGATCAGACTGTCGTGATCAAAGGTCCGCTGGCAAAGGTCGACTCATTCTTTAAGACAATGAAGGCTTTTAAGGAAGAAAACCTGAAATTGGCCAATGTTAAAAGCGTCACCGCATCAACTGTCGTACCCGGAGAACCGATCCCATGGAACGCCGGCGGTATAAAATTGCATGGTGCCGCTGAATCCACAGCCAAACAATATAGAATAGTAGGGGGTGACTATGATTATCTCGATGCTTTCGACTTTAAAATTTTAGCGGGAAGAAAAATATCTAAATCGTATCCTACAGACACCGCCTCGGTAGTTTTAAGTAAAAATGCATCAGAGTTAATGGGCTTTAGCAAGCCTGCCGATGCGTTGGATAAACGCATAGATTTTTGGGGTAAAATTTATACCATAGTTGGCGTGGTGGATAATTATCACCAGCAATCGCTGCGGGATGCTTACGATGCGATCATCTTCCGTTGCATACCTGATGTAGGTGGAAACATATCCGTTAAGATAGGTACGGCTGATGTACAGCAAACCGTCGAAAGCCTTCGTGCCAACTGGAAACAGTTTTTCCCTGAAGATCAGTTTGATTATTATTTCCTTGATAACCATTTTAACGAGCAGTATCACGCCGATAAACAATTCGGACAGGTATTTGCCGTATTTACCGGGATCGGTATTTTGATTGCTTGTCTTGGCCTGCTTGGACTGGTATCGTATACTATTGTACAGAGGACTAAAGAAATAGGGATCCGAAAAGTATTAGGTGCAACAGTAAACAATATCCTGCAATTACTTTACCGTGATTTTGCGATACTAATTGCTATTGCATTCGTGGTAGCTGTACCATTGGCCTGGTATGCTATCCATAAATGGCTGCAGACGTATGCCTTCAGGATCGATATAAATATCTTGTTTTTTGTTATACCATTTATAACAGTGGTGCTTATCGCGTTCAGTACGGTATCTTATTTAAGCCTGAAAGCGGCTTTGATGAACCCGGTGAAGAGTTTAAAGACGGAATAAATCAACCTAAATAATTTGCAATTAAAAAGGCCAGATGAACTTCGTCTGGCCTTTTGATCTTATAAGTAAATCTTAATTACAGTTTACCAATTTCCTGAACAAGGTCGATCAGTTTGTTTGAGTAACCCCATTCGTTATCATACCATGATACAACTTTAACAAAGTTGTTGTTTAACGCGATACCAGCTTTAGCATCAAAAATTGATGTACGTGCATCACCTTTGAAATCTTCAGAAACAACTTCGTCTTCGGTGTACCCCAAAATACCTTTCAATTCGCCTTCCGAAGCTTCTTTCATTGCTGCTTTGACCTCCTCGTAAGTAGCAGGAGTTTTTAAGCGGGCAGTTAAGTCAACTACAGAAACGTCGGCAACCGGTACGCGGAAAGACATGCCAGTTAATTTGCCTTTCAGTTCAGGTAAAACCAGGCCTACAGCTTTAGCAGCGCCGGTTGATGATGGGATAATATTCTGGTAAGCACCACGACCACCTCTCCAATCTTTTGCAGACGGACCGTCAACAGTTTTCTGAGTAGCAGTTACCGCATGGATAGTACTCATCAAGCCTTCTTCGATACCGAATTTATCATTCAATACTTTAGCGACAGGAGCTAAACAGTTGGTAGTACATGAAGCATTTGAAACGATATGCTGATCAGCTTTCAATTGCTTGTGGTTAACTCCCATAACGAAAGTAGGAGTGTCGTCTTTTGCTGGTGCGCTCATTACAACTTTTTTAGCACCTGCATCTATATGTTTTTGTGCAGTTTCCTGGGTAAGGAACAAGCCGGTTGATTCAATTACAACTTCAGCGCCAACTTCGTTCCATTTCAGGTTAGCAGGGTCTTTTTCAGCAGTTACGCGAATAGTTTTACCGTTTACAACCAAATGGCCGCCTTCAACAGCGATAGTGCCTTTGAATGGTCCGTGAGTAGAGTCGTATTTCAGCATGTAAGCCATGTAATCAGGCTCAACAAGGTCATTAATACCAACAATTTCTACATCAGGTCTTTCAATTGCAGCTCTGAAAGCCAGGCGTCCAATACGGCCAAAACCGTTAATTCCTATTTTCATGATTTTTTAATTTTTATTGGAATAGTACGTTAATAAATTATTTATAGGTTCTTTAATAATACTTGTTATGGTAAGGTTTGATTGGGCTGCGGCTTCATGCAGGTATTCCTGGAAGTTTGCAGCTACTGAACCAACAAAATGCAGTTGTCCCCCTGGGTGTTGGCTTTGTAAAGGTAATAAATAAGTGTTAATTAGCTTATTGAAGCCGCTTATTATGACGTTTTTGAGATAATTGTCTGATTTATGCTCAAGGTAAAAGTCTGTAAATGAGTTTAGAAACACGGCAGGCTGCTTTTGGCGGTATACTTTCTCCAGTAATGTCCGGCGGTCAAGATCATATTTCTGCTCAAACTTTTTGCGGATGTTCGCGGGCAGCGTTTCATTCATAAATGCCCTTAATAATTGCCTTCCAAGCCAATTTCCTGAGCCTTCATCAGCCAGGATATAACCCAAACCATAATTATTTGGCATTATCTTACGGCCATCGTACCAGGCTGCATTTGATCCGCTGCCGCAGATACATACAATGCCCGGTTTATTTTTACAGCAGGCTATTGCAGCGGCATCGATATCATGGTCGACCGTTACTTTAGCGAATTTAAAAAAGATCGAGAGCGCACTTTGCACCACCGCCTTTAGTTCGCTCGAAAATGACCCGGCACCAAAAAAGTAAACACGTTTTATTTCTTCAGCGTGGTGTATCAGGTTGATGTTTTTATTAAGCAACTGGATGATCTGCTTCTCATCGTTGAAATAGGGGTTAAGTCCGCCGGTTTTGAAAGACGCTACCGTCCTTTCCTTTTCGGCAAGGCGCCATTCGGCATAATTAGACCCGCTATATACAACTGCAATCATTCTTTCTTTTAGATAGCTAAAATGTCGGCCATCTCCATCAAATCTTCTTCCAGTTTAAACTCGTGTTGTGTTAAAGCTTCTTCAATATCGGTTATCTTGATATGATTAGCCTGCAAACCAACCATCTTCTGAGATTCGCCACGTAATATGGCTTTCACGGCAGCATAGCCTAAACGGCTACCCAAAACCCGGTCAAATGCCGATGGACTACCGCCACGCTGCAAGTGCCCTAATATGGTAACTTTTATATCGTAGAATTTGATCTCCTGTTGAACCTTACGTGCTATATCATACACGCCGCCGTTCTTATCACCCTCAGCAACGATTACAATGCTGGACGACTTCTTTTTGTCCTGCCCGTTTTTCAGGTTTTCAATCAAATCGTCAATCGCGGTAGCTTTTTCAGGCAATAAGATCGCTTCTGCGCCGCAGCAAACTCCCGCACGCAAGGCAATTGCACCGCTATCACGGCCCATTACTTCAATAAAGAACAGACGGTCGTGCGCATCCGCAGTGTCGCGAATTTTATCTATCGCTTCAACAACCGTATTAGTTGCGGTATCAAAACCTAAGGTATAAGTAGAACCGTACAGGTCATTATCAATTGTACCCGGTACACCCATTACCTGTATGTCAGGGTATTTTTTTGAGAAACGAAGCGCGCCGGTAAAAGTACCATCGCCGCCAATTACTACTAACGCGTTAATGCCGCGTTTTTTCAGGTTCTGATAAGCAGCTTCCATACCTTCATCGGTACGGAAAGGCAGGCAGCGTGCTGTTTTTAGAATAGTGCCGCCTAAGTTCAATATGTTACTTACAGAGCGGGGATTCATGTCATACATGTCATCCTCTATCATTCCCTGGTATCCTTTACGTATCCCCACAACCTCCAGGCCATTATATATCCCGGTCCTCACCACGGCACGTATACACGGGTTCATCCCCGGAGCATCGCCTCCTGAAGTCAAAACACCGAGTTTTATTATTTTCTGCATCTTAGCTTGACTGTTATTTCGGTACGAATATAGTGTGTGCAAATTACACCATTGAATTTTATTTTATTTTTATTTTTTTTATATTCGGAGAATTACAACATATCTTTAGAGCGTAAACCTATAAAATCTAATTTTTTGGAAGTAAAGTTACCTACATTTAATTCAGTTTTCTCTATAGACTGTGTCATTTTTGGCTTCGAAGCCGGAGAGTTAAAGATCTTATTAATAGAGAGAAACGAAGAGCCTTATAAAGACTGGCTTGCATTGCCGGGGTACATAGTTGAGCAGGATGAGAGTATTGACGATGCTGCCGAGCGTATCCTTTACGAGCTTACTGGCTTGCGCGATCTGCATATGCAACAGTTCCATACTTTTGGCGAAGTAAACCGTCACCCGCAAGGGCGGGTTATAACGGTAGCATACTATGCTTTGATCCGCATAAACGGCCAAAAAGACCTTAGACCCGTTACTCAATACGCTAAAAAGGCTTTCTGGCACCCGGTAAATGAGCTGCCAAAATTGGCATTCGACCATAGCGAGATTTTTAAGACAGGTTTTACAAAACTCCGCCGCAGGCTTAATTATCAGCCAATAGCATTTGAGTTGCTGCCTGAAAAGTTCACGCTAACACAACTGCAATCACTTTACGAAGCAGTGCTGAACAAGAAGCTGGATAAGCGTAATTTCAGGAAGAAAATGCTGAGCTACGGCTTTTTGAAGGAACTTGACGAAAAACAAAAAGGCGTATCCTATCGCGCAGCAAAGCTTTACAAATTCGACAGAAGAAAATATACCAAGATATTCCAAAACGAGCTGAACCTGGATAAATGACAGGAAAGCGAATTAGCCGGATCCTTGAGCAATAAGACTAAATGAAAAAAGCGTTCTGATATCAGAACGCTTTTTTTGGTATATGAGAGGCCGGTATTATACTTGTGCAGCCAGTTCCAGGTGATACTTCACCAGGTTATCTATAGGCGAGCGGATAATGTTTCCTACCACCATGCCGTTTTCGGCAACTACTTCTTCCAGTACGTTACGGAAGTTGTAACCTACTGAACCAATACAGTTGAAGGTATACTTTTGATAATCGGGATAATGTGTTACCAGGTTGCGGAAGAAATCTTCGAATGAGGTACGCACCAGGTTTCTTGAATACTCGATGTGCACATTGTTATCATAAACAAACTTACTGAAGCTTGCGCAGAAACGATTAGCACGTGGTTGAGTGTAAACCTGTTCGTTTACATCATCAGGGGTTAGTTTGTAAGTGTCCCAGAATAATTTTCTTACCGGTTCAGGCATATAACCTCTCAGGTAGTCGGTAAGCAGTTTTTTGCCGATATAGCAACCGCTGCCTTCATCACCCAAAATATAAGCTCCCGAATCGATGTTGTGAACTACTTCTTTACCATTATAAATACAGGTGTTGGTACCGGTACCCAAAATAGCAGCGAAACCTTCGTTATTTCCTAGCAGAGCACGTGCAGCTGCCAATAGATCATGACCTATATAAACTCTTGCTTTGGTGAACACAGCTTGCATGGCTTCTGCTACGATCTTACGCATATCGTCGGTTGAACATCCTGCACCGTAATAATTTACTTCTGTAATCTCACTCTTCTCAAGGTCCAACGGCAGGTTCTCCATCAGCGATTGCACAATGTAAGCAGTACTTGAAAAATAGGGGTTATAACCCTCCGTGTTGAAATACACTTTTTTACCTTCTTCGGTAACCAGGCACCAATTGGTTTTGGTAGAGCCACCGTCAGCAATTATGATCATAAATTAAGTTTATCTAAAAAATTGGTTAAAAGTATGATTTACTAATTGTAAATAAAACACTTTGTATTTTTAAAATGTAAAAAATCGGAGCAAAGTATACTAATATACTGTTTTTGAATATAAAAAGCACTATTTCAGCTTATTAATTATTGTAAGTATTTGGTGCAGTTTAACTGCTTTTAACAACAAAAAAGCTTCGGATGTTTTAATCCGAAGCCCTAAGTTAATTTTTTGTAACCGATTACTTACACCACCTGTAGCGCCCTACTTTTCAGCAGTAGTTTAAATACCCTAAAGTGTGTCAGCAAAAGTATAGGCACGTAAAGGATAACAATATAATAGGATGCTCCTAAAAATGGAATGATACCGTACCTGGGGCCATCGATAAATGCCAGCAACAGATCGGCCAATCCTAAAATATTGAATATCCATAATAGGGGTTTAAAATATGGGGTGTTGATGAACGAAAGGGCTATAAAAGCTAAAATCGCAGCTGCGAAATCACCAAATGCAGCAGGCAACGCCCAGGCTGGATTAAGTCCGGCATGAACTACGCCAGGAACAAGAAAAGATAGCCCGCCAAAGCGAAAGGAGTGTAGAATGAGAATAGGCTGTACTGCTTTTTTAAGTTCCACATTCTGGAACCGGGGCCAAAAGTATTTCCTGCTTATGCTATTCCATACAATAAGACTAGTTAAAACGCTTATTGCAAATAAGATTGTTGCTTCCATAATTATCATTTTTTTTGAAATACAAAGGAAGCGGGGAGAGGATAAAATGCAGTTGTCCTATGACAAAAAACGAATTGTCATTTGGCAAATAAATGCATTTAGTGTTTAGAAAAATCCCGCCTTATCCGGCTTAGCGATGAGTTGGTAACACCAAGGTAAGAGGCTATATGTTTTAACTGGGCAGATTGAAAAATCTCTTTGTCATCTTTTATTAAGTCCTCGTATCGTTGCTCGGCCGATTTGTTAATCATGGCAAGTGTTCGTTTTTTGTAGGAAACGAGCTCTTTAACCAACATTCCCCGGCCATATTCCCTGAATTCAGGTATCGAATGAAAGATAGTGTTCATTTTTTCGAACGTAATTGAATAACCAATGCAATCTGTAATAGCCTGGATATTTTCCTCTGAGGGAGTTTGAAGAAAAAAGGAAGCATGATCAAAAACCTGGCGGCCTTTCGCAAAGAAGTTCGTGGTTACCTCATCGCCTTTCAAATCAAAAGTGTAGGCTCGCATCAGTCCTTCTGCCAGATAGAGCAGGTCAGATACTTTACCTTCACGCAGGAAAAACTCATTTTTCAAAAATCTCCGGTCCTCAAAATGGTTGGTAATGTTGATGATTGTCTGTGAGGACAAGGACGAATTATTCTGAAAGTATTCTATTAGAGGTTGTTTATTCATTTGTTAGCTGATAACGTACATTAATAGACTTCGAAAGTGATAAAATCTATTGGTCTAAGTTATCAAAGAAATAGCTTAATAGGTCGTTCAGCAATCCTTGTCACGGGCAAAGTGGGAAATACTTTTGAAATTAGTGATTACAATTAGCATACAAGCCACAAACCACAAGGTAATCAGTAACGGCGTACCCATTATCCATACGTGCTGTAGCAGGCCTTTTTCTAATAGGCCATTCAGAAAAATCAATATAACCATCGTGTCCAAAATCAATGGTATTATGATAAAGCCTGTATAAAGCAACACTTTTCTTTTATTTGCAATGGCCTGGTATGCTGTTATGAGGGGTGGAATGCAAATAGCCGATACGATTATAATAGCTACAAACCTTATAATCTGAAAATTGGAATGATCAGGGTTTAAAAATAATGAACGCAAGCCGGACACCTCATCGCCTGAATTGGTGATAGCCATGTATATCCGCCCAAATTGCATGTTGCCCAGCACAAAAAGCAAGCCCAAAGATCTGTATTGATTTGATTTGCCGTACTTTATCCAAAACCTTCCAAGCCATAGCATCGCGAAAGTAAATAACGGTCCGGCAAAGGTAGCCAGCACAGTCAATGGGTTTAGCTTTATGCAATTTGGGCATAGATCCCAAACATTAAAGTCCCTGGTTCCCCAGCATCCACAAATTATCCTTCCGGTAAGAACATGCGCAAGCTCATGCAACTCATGCATCAGGAAAAAGAAGAATAGGAACAGAAGCAGATTTTTAAAAGTAAGTTGGATTTCTAATTGTTTGATCTCCATAAAATGTTGGCTAATAGATCAATAAATACTTTGATTCATCGGTCGCATATAGACTAGCTTTTATTGGTACAGGTTACAGCAAAAGATAATTATTACCCTTTGTGAGATTGAGTTAACCCCTGTTCATATTTCCTGCCCAGATTTTATATTGATTTTTAGATAGATTTTTGCATATTTGCACCGCGAAAATAACCGCAGATGGTCCCATAGCTCAGCTGAATAGAGCATCCCGATTTTTAGTCGGGACGGTCTTAAGGTTCGAATCCTGATGGGATCACGATAAATAGAAATAGGTCCCATAGCTCAGCTGGATAGAGCAACAGATTTCTAATCTGTAGGTCTTAGGTTCGAATCCTAATGGGATCAC